>ERZ827512.1258-NODE-1258-length-26439-cov-6.654488_pt1 | contig 26439 bp, 25 predicted proteins | sample MGYA00519916_ERZ827512 | MGnify/ENA primary metagenome ERZ827512 (study PRJEB31778, sample SAMEA3449335) | human gut metagenome | biome: human gut; feature: human-associated habitat; material: faeces | place: United Kingdom | collected 2010/2012 ... | reverse complement strand
TTTTTTACTGTGTCACCAAAATTTAGGGTGACTTTTATTTTTGAAAAATCCCTTAAAGAAGAAAAGTATGCTAAGTTTGGTTATTTACCTCCAAATGGTATAAAAGGCTTATTATATTTTAAGGCACAACAGGGTCAAAATGAAGGGTTAAATATTTCGTTAAATGTATCTAGTAGAGTTGAAAATTCAAATATTTATAATCTTAATTCTAAAGAGGAAAAGTGTCTAGGAAAAATTTTAGGAGTATTCTTAGATAATGCTGTTGAAGCATCATTAAAATCTAAGGCTAAAGAGTTTGGAATAGAAGTATATTTAAATTCTGATAGTGAATGTGAAATAATAATAGGTAATTCTTTTGATGAAGATATTGATGTAACTAAAATTGGTAAAGAAAGATTTTCTACTAAAGGTAAAACAAGAGGACATGGACTTTTACTAGTAAATTTATTGCTAGAGATGAATAAAAAGGCCTTTAATGTAAAAACAGATATTGGACAAGGAATATATGTTCAAACTATTACAATCAAAAAAAGACCAATAAATAGGATTAAAAAGAAAAAACATAGTAATAAATAATATTTAGTAATTATTCGTGATGATTGAAAAAAGAGCATCTAAAAATTAAGATGTTCTTTTCAATATTTATTAGCTTGAATCTAGTTTTAGTTTGAATATTTTAAAAAACTAAGCTTCTATTTTATGTAGAAAATCCTATTTCGATTACCGAAACAGGATTAAGTGTTGATTTTGAAAGTAAAATAATTTAGATTTATTTTTCGATTAAAGATTTTGGAGCATTAGGTTCATCAATGGCTAGAAATGGACAACTAACAGTCCCCATATCAGCAGTCATACCTCCTATTTTAGCTAATAGATTAGCAATAAAATTCATAATAATTCCTCCTTCTAAATTTTTATTTATGTTTAAATTTATTAAACACCATACTTATAAGTTTTGTAGTTGTTATAAGGTAACCCAAATATTTTATACGTAACAGGTAAAATACTGATTACAACTTCTAACATACCAATTAATAAATAATTAACTATAGAATAATTATGACATATTATAATTATAATAGTATAAATTATCCCTAGAATAGAACTAATTAATTTAAATCTCATTCTTTTTCTTTTATTAATGAGTGGTCTTTTATAAGTATCAGCAGGGGCGTATAATATAATACAAACGTTACATATTAATGAACATGTAATCAAAAATTCAGCAGGAAAGATAACATATTTACATATTAATGCTCCTCCTAAGAATAAGATAGATGATGATATTAAACAATATATACTCTTAGTAGCATGTATCCCAAAAGCTTGTGATCTGATTATGTTATACATAAGTAATAATATCAGTGTTTCTTTCAAGATTCCTAACAAATATGCAAGTGCAAATATTACAATTAACTTACTAAAAGTTAAGTAAATTCCTTCGAGTCCGTAAGCAATCATTTCCAAATCATCTTGGCTATATTTCTTATCAGAATTTTTAATAAGATTCATTGAAGTATCCAAGAATTTTTTTTTCATTCTATCACCAACTTGCCATAATTATACTCTTGGTTTTGCTATTTGTATTAAAAGTATGTATATAAAGATTAGTACATAACTTATTAAGTAAAAAATAACTTTTAAATTAACTGTTTTTTTCATTTACAATACATATTTTAATTTTAATTTAAATTATAATATTTTCTTGTTTCTAAAAAAAAATTATGATATAATACACTTATGATAGGAGGAGAATAAATGGGGAATACAAGAAGAATAACTTTAATCGATGGCTATCGTGAAGTTGGGGAAGTAGATTTAATATGTGCTTTTACAATACCAGATTATTCAGAAAAATATATTATTTATACAAAAAATGAAAAAGATAGAGATGGAAATACTATAATATACTCTGGAAAAATAATATCAATTGGTCAAAAACAATTTATTGAAAATATTAAAGAAGGATCAGAATGGGAAAAATTAAAAGAAATAATGAAAACCATTGCTAAATACAGTTTAGAAGGTGAAAATAATGTATAACAGTCAAAATAGAATTAGAAATATTGAACTCCCTGAAAATTTGTTTTCTAATTTAGGAGAAAGTAAAAAAAGCAAAAAGATAATATCAGAAGAAAATGATATTATTAAGAAATATACTGAAAAATATAAAGAAAATGATTTGAAATTAACTAACTATTCTAATCGTAAAGAATACCGAAATAGAATTAATAATATGTATAATAATATCAAAGATATGACGCCAATTGATAATGAAATTAATGATACTCTTTATTTTAATAATTATATTGAAAAAGGCATTGTTGTAAAACCAAAAGTTTCTTCTCTAAAACAGTTCTGGACAGAATATAGATTAATAAAAAATGAAAAAAAATTACCAAAATATCATTTAGAAACTGAACATTTAAATATATTTGATGATAAGGAAAAAGATAATGAAGAAACACATTTAGAAAAAACAAGAGAAAATAATGAAAAAGATATTAGTAAGAAATTAGATAATTTTGATAAACTTTTTGAAGCTCTATCTACTAGAGTTGAAGAAATTAACGAATATATTGATGAATTAAAAGAAATGCGTATAAACATTGATGCATCAAATACAAAATTACAAGAAGATCAAGAAAAACTACAAAAAGAAAGAAAAAGCTTTATAGATTATAAAAATGAAGAAGAAGAAAAACTACAAAAAGAAAAAGAAAGTCTAAAAACAAATTACGATAGATTACAAACAATAATAGATGATTTAGATAAAAAATTAAACGAATTAGATAATTAAAGCTAAAGTTTTTTCTTTAGCTTATTTTAAAAATATGGAGGCAAAAATGGGAAAAGAATTAGAAAAAATAGATGCTTATTGGAGGGCTGCTAATTATTTATCAGCTTGTCAACTATATCTTTTAGATAACCCCTTACTAAAAAGAAGTTTATCTCTAAAGGATATTAAACATAAGATAGTAGGTCATTGGGGAACAACTCCTGGTCAAAATTTTATATATGTTCATTTAAATAGGGTAATCAAAAAGTATGATTTAAATATGATTTATATTTCTGGACCAGGACATGGTGGTCAAGCTGCTGTATCTAATGCTTATTTAGAAGGAACATATAGTGAAATTTATCCAAATATTACTCAAGATGAAATTGGTTTAAAAAAATTATTTAAGCAATTTTCATTTCCTGGTGGTATTTCCTCTCACGTTGCTCCAGAAACTCCGGGTTCAATAAATGAAGGAGGAGAATTGGGATATAGCATGGCTCATGCTTATGGTGCAGTGTTGGATAATCCGAGTTTGATAGCAGCTTGTGTTATAGGAGATGGTGAACTAGAAACTGGACCATTACAAGCATCTCTTCAAATAAATAAGATTATAAATCCAAAAACTGATGGAGTAGTACTTCCTATATTGCATTTAAACGGTTATAAAATAGCAAATCCAACAATATTTTCAAGAATAACAGATATGGAATTAGATGACTATTTTAGAGGCTGTGGATATTTACCATTTTATGTGGAAGGTAGCGATCCTGAATATATGCACAAAAAGATGTCTGAGGTATTAGATGAAGTAATTGAAAAAATACAAGATATTAAATATAAAAAATCAAATAAAAGACCACGTTGGCCAATGATAATACTTCGTTCTCCAAAGGGGTGGACTGGTCCTAAAGAAGTAGATGGAAAACAAATAGAAGGAACATTTCGTTCACACCAAGTACCTATAGATAACATAAATAGCCGTGAAAAATTAGAATTATTAGAAAATTGGTTGAAAAGCTATCATCCAGAAGAATTATTTGATAAAAATGGAAAATTAATAGATGAACTTCAAGAACTAGCACCAATAGGAAATAAACGTATGAGTGCTAATCCTAATACAAATGGTGGTAAATTATTGAAAGAATTAAATTTACCTGATTTTAGAAATTATAAAATTGTAGCAAATCATGGCGAAACTACTGCTCAAGATATGATGGAGTTAGGTTCATATATAAGGGACATAATAAAATTAAATAAGGATAAGCATAACTTTCGTATTTTTGCTCCAGATGAGACACTATCTAATCGCCTAAATTATGTATTTGAAACGACAAATAGAAAGTGGAATGCTAAAAAAATAGAAAATGATGAATATTTAAGTGCTGATGGAGTGGTAATAGATTCTATTCTTTCAGAGCATGTTTGTCAGGGATTACTTGAAGGATATTTATTAACAGGAAGACATGGATTTTTTACAAGTTACGAGGCTTTTATAAGAATAGTTGATTCTATGGCTAGTCAGCACGCTAAATGGTTGAAGGTTTCAAAACAATTACCTTGGCGTAGACCAATATCATCATTAAATTATATTTTAACTTCTCACGTATGGCAGCAAGATCATAACGGTTACACTCATCAAGATCCAGGTTTTTTAAATCATTTAGTAACCAAAAAAGCTGACATAGTAAGAATTTATTTGCCACCAGACACTAATTGTTTACTTTCTTGTTTTAATCACTGTATAAAAAGTAAAGATTATATAAATGTTATAATAGCTTCAAAACATCCAAGACCTCAATGGTTAAACATGGAAGAAGCTGTAATTCATTGTACTCAAGGAATTGGAATATGGAATTGGGCAAGTAATGATCAAATGAGTGAGCCAGATATAGTAATGGCTTGTTGTGGTGATACTCCAACTCTAGAAATATTAGCAGCAACTTCTATTTTAAGAAAATATTTTAAAGAAATAAAAATAAGAGTAGTAAATGTTGTAGATTTAATGCGTCTACAATCAGAATATGAGCATCCACATGGACTTAGTGATGAAGATTATGATTCTATCTTTACAAAGAATAAACCAATTATCTTTGCTTTCCATGGCTATCCAAACTTAATTCATCAGCTAACATATAAAAGACATAATCAGGATTTACATGTTCATGGCTATAAAGAAGAAGGTACAATAACAACTCCGTTTGATATGAGAGTACAAAATGGAATAGATAGATATCATTTAGTATTATCAGCATTAAAGAGATTACCTAATTTAGGAAATAAAAGCGCTGTTTTAAGTCAAATGTGCCATGATAAGTTAGTGGAACATAGACAATATATAGATGAATATGGTAAAGATTTACCAGAAGTAGCAGAATGGAAATGGGAAGATAATTAAAGTTAACCCATATATTAGTTTAGTATGAATTTAGTTTATAACCAGGAAAAAATACCCGTTACAATAACAAAAAATAAAAATATAATGCGCTATAAATTTCCTAAACTCTACTATGCTATAATTATAGAAGATTGTAATAGGTATAGTTCAATTGCCTCTAAACAACGAGTAGATATAGTAATGACTGATAATGACTTAAAAATATTATCCTACAAAAAAGAAATGCATGAAAATACTGTATATGAGAATAAAATAGCTACTAAAACAATTCTCTTACCATTAAACTCATTTCCCAATCTTCAGCTAGAACAAAAGTTTGAATTAGAAAATACTAAAACAAATATTAAAAAATTCTGAATGTTACATACAAAAAATAAGGGAGTGAGAATTATGAGTAAAAAAAAGTGTTTATTATCAATATTAGTGATGTTATTAATTGTAGTAATTTCTTTAATAACATATAAAGTACAAAATAATCAATCTTTAATAATTGATAATATAGCTTATAACATACTAGTAGAAAATTTAAGAAATCCTACTCTAACAATTTTTATGAAATTAGTTACTTCTCTGATTAATGCCTCAGTAGTAATTTTTATTTCAATTGTATTGTTAATAGTTATAAAACCAAAAAAAATAGCTGTAACTGTACCAATAAATTTAAGTATTATCACAATTTTAAATCAATTACTGAAACTTATCTTTAAACGTCCAAGACCATCTGGATATAGATTATTAGAAATAGGAGGATATAGTTTTCCAAGTGGACATGCAATGGTCAGTATGGCTTTTTATGGCTTTTTAGCATATTTATCTTATTGCTATATAGAAAATAAGTATCTAAAATATTTATTTATGATATTAAATATTTTTATAATAATATCAATAGGAATAAGCAGAATATATTTAGGTGTTCACTATTGTAGTGATATAGTTGTAGGTTATAGCGTATCACTAATATATTTAATACTATATGTAAAAATATTAAAAAAAGTAAATGTTTTAAATTAAAATCCCAAAATAAACCATAATTGTTTTATAATTATTTGAAATTTAAATCATAAAATGAAGAAGAAAAGGAGAAGTAGAGATGAAAAAAAACGGAAATGATAACTTAGAAGAAGAAAAAAAGCAACTAGAAAAGCGATTGAAAGAAATAAAAGAAGAAGAAAAGAAAAATAAGAAAAAAATAAGGGGTAGAGTACTAAGAAAAACTAAGCTAAGTAGTAATACTAAAAGCAATGATGAAGCTAAAACTATAGAGTATATTGAACCTAGTGTGGAAAATAATGACTTTAGTAGCTATACAAATACTAATTATAATACTTCACGTTCAAAAATAAAAGATAATAATAGTAACATGAATATGAGTGCTTTAATTATAATAGTAATAATTGTTTCTGTTATTAGTGGATTAATAGGAGCATTAATAGTAACAAAATTAAACGGAGGAACAACTACAACTGGCGGAGTTACAACAAGTAGTGTCAAATTAAATGAAACAAATTCAATAGCAGATTCTGTTGAAAAAGTTTATGACGCAGTAGTTGTAGTAGAAGGCTACTCAAAAAAACAATTGTCATCAACTGGAACAGGCTTTGTCTACAAGAAAGCAAATGGAAAAGCTTATATAATGACTAATAGCCATGTAGTATCAGATTGTGAAACAGTAAAAGTATTATTTACAAATGGTGATGAGCTAGAAACAACTATAGTAGGTAATGATACTTACTCAGATATAGCTGTTCTAAGTGTAAAGGATTCTGATAAAATTAAATCAGCTACAATGGGGGTAAGTAAAAAATCTAAAGTAGGTGACACTATATTTGCAGTTGGTTCACCTGAAGGAGCTGATTATGCAGGAACAGTCACCAAAGGAATATTATCAGGAAAAGATAGATTAGTAGCTGTAGCATTATCAAATAGTACTAGTTCTGATTATTATATGAATGTTTTACAGACAGATACAGCAATTAACCCTGGTAATAGTGGTGGCCCATTATGTAACATTAATGGAGAAGTAATTGGTATTACAAATATGAAATTAGTAGAAGATTCAGTAGAAGGAATGGGATTTGCAATTCCTATTGAAGATGCGTTAACTTATGCTAATACATTAGAAAAAAATGGAAAAATTGAAAGACCATATGTAGGAATAAGTATGCTAGATATAACTAATGATTATTATTTATGGCAGGCTGGCATAACATTACCTGAAAATGTAACAGCAGGAGTAGCAGTATACAGTGTAGAAAAAGATTCACCAGCAGAAAAAGCGGGCTTAAAAAAAGGTGATATTATAACGAAAATAGAAGATAAAAAAACAGATAATTTAGCAGAATTTAGATATCAACTATATAAACATTCTCCTAATGATAAAATAAAAATAACTTATATTAGAGATGGTAAAGAAGAATCAACTACCATAACATTAGGTGAAAATAAGAATTAAGAAAAATAAATTGATTCTAATATTTCAAGAATTTTAATATTATGTAAAAAAAGATTTTCAACAATTGTTGGAGATTTTTTTTGGCCTCTATAATTTTGTATTTATTTTTACTCAGTTCACTAAATAAAAATAAATAATATCTTCTATTTAAAAATAAATATTTTCAACAATTGTAAGAGAAATATACTAGTTTAGAATAATATATTCTTTTTAGTTAAAAATAATAAATGGAAAAATGAAAAAAAAGGTTTACTTTAATTTTTAATTTGTTATAATTATGATAGATAGATAGAGAAGTTCTATTATCAAAAAGAGTAAAAGGAGAGATAAAGTGAGTAATATTTATGTAAAAAGTGAAATAGGAAAGTTAAAGAAAGTTTTACTTCATAGACCAGGTAAAGAGTTGTTAAACTTGACACCTGATACTTTAAGCGAATTATTATTTGATGATATTCCTTATTTACAAGATGCTCAAAAAGAACATGATGCTTTTGCAAAAGCATTGATAGATAACGGAATTGAGGTTGTCTATTTAGAAGATTTAGTTAGTGAGGTTATAGGAAGTAGTGAAAAAATTCGTGATAAATTTATAAAACAATTTATAAAAGAAGCTGGAATAACTACTATTAAGTATAGTACCCTAACATATAATTTTTTAAATGGTATAAAAAGTCCTAAAAAATTAGTTCTAAAAACAATGGAAGGAATTCAAATTAAAGATATTCCTAAAAAGAAAAGGGATATTGAAAAAACATTAGTTGATTTAGTAGAGAAACCCGAAAAATTCATAGCACCACCTATGCCAAATTTATATTTTACTAGAGATAATTTTGCTAGTGTTGGTACAGGAGTAAATCTAAATCATATGTATTCTAAAACAAGAAATAGAGAATGTATTTATGCAGAATATGTGTTTAAATATCATAAAGATTTTAAAGATACACCACTATATTACAACAGAGAATATGATTGGCATACCGAAGGTGGAGATGTTCTAAATATTAATAACAAAATCATTGCTGTTGGTATTTCTCAAAGAACAGAACCAGCTGCTATAGATCAAATGGCCAAAAATTTCTTTAAAGATCCTACTTGTGAAATTGAAACAATATTGGCTTTTAATATCCCTGTTTCAAGGGCTTTCATGCATTTAGATACAGTGTTTACCCAAATAGATAAATATACATTTACATATCATCCAGGTATTTCTGATACTTTACAAGTCTATGAAATAACTGAAGGTTTTGATCCAACAACTTTTGAGGATTTAAACGTTAAAGAGGTAAAAGGTTCATTGTCAGATATTCTTGAGAAATATTTACACCACCCAGTAACACTAATACCATGTGCTGGTGGCGATAAAGTAGCTTCAGAACGTGAACAATGGAATGATGGTTCTAATACATTATGTATAGCTCCAGGAACGGTTGTAGTTTATGATAGAAATAATGTAACAAATAATGAACTTCGTAAAGCTGGATTAAAAGTAATAGAAGTACATGGTTCTGAGTTAGGTCGTGGTCGTGGCGGCCCTAGATGTATGTCTATGCCACTAGTAAGGGATGATGTTGAATGGTAGATTTAAGAGGAAGAGATTTTCTAAAATTATTAGATTATACTCCAGAAGAGATAAATTATCTTTTAAAAGTAGCTGAAAAATTAAAAAAGCAGAAAAGAACAGGTAATCAACACCGTCATCTAAAAGGAAAACAAATAGCAATGATTTTTGAAAAGGATTCTACTAGAACAAGATGTGCTTTTGAAGCTGGGGCCCATGATCTTGGAATGCAAGCAACTTACTTAGGACCAACAGGCTCACAATTGGGAAAAAAGGAAACCATTGAAGATACTGCTAGAGTATTATCAAGTATGTATGATGGAATAGAATATAGAGGCTATGGTCAGGAAATTGTTGAAGCTTTAGCTAAATATAGTACGGTACCTGTATGGAATGGTCTGACAAATGAATTCCATCCAACTCAAATGTTAGCAGATGTTATGACAATCAAAGAAGAATTTGGTGACCTAAAAGGAAGAAAATTAACATTTTTTGGGGATGCTAGAAACAATGTTGGTAATTCATTAATGGTAGTTTGCTCAAAACTTGGAATGAATTTTTGCTGTTGTGCTCCTAAAGAACTATGGCCAGATGAAAAATTAATATCAGAGTGTAAAGAAATCTCTAAAGAAACATTAGCTACTATCACTTTAACAGAGAATGTTGAAGAAGGAGCTAAGAATGCTGATGCAATATATACAGATGTATGGGTTTCTATGGGAGAGGCAATGGACTTATGGGAACAAAGAATTAAATTATTACAACCATATCAAGTGAATATGAAAGTTATGAAACAGGCAAAACCCAAAGCCATATTCTTACATTGTTTACCATCTTTTCATAATAATGAAACAACAATTGGTAAGCAAATAGAAGAAAAATTTGGGTTAAAAGAAATGGAAGTTACAGATGAAGTATTTGAATCAAATCAATCACGTGTATTTGAAGAAGCAGAAAATAGATTGCATACAATAAAAGCTGTAATGTTGGAGACTTTGAAAAAATGAAAAAGATAGTAATAGCGTTGGGAGGAAATGCGCTAGGAAAAACTCCCCAAGAGCAACATGATTTAATAGAAAAAACAGTTAAATATATTGTAGATTTAGTAGAAGATGGTAATCAAATTGTTATAACGCATGGCAATGGGCCACAAGTAGGTATGATATATAATGCTATGAAAAGAGACAATATGCCATTTGCTGAAAGTGGTGCTATGTCACAAGGGTATATAGGTTATCAACTTCAACAAACATTAAAAGATGAATTAGATAAAAGAAAAATAGACAAAAGTGTAGTAACAGTCGTTACTCAGGTAGAAGTAGATCCTAAAGATAAAGCATTTAAAAATCCAACCAAACCAATAGGAGAATTTTTAAAAAAGGGAGAAGCTCAAAAAAGACAATCAGAAGATCATTCTATATATAAAGAGGATTCAGGTAGAGGTTGGAGAAAAGTGGTTGCATCTCCAGAGCCTAAAAAAATTCTTGAAATAAAGACCATCGAAAAGTTAATGAGTGAAGGAACAATTGTTATTGCTTGTGGTGGTGGTGGCATTCCTGTTGTAATGACAAAAAAACAAGGATATGAAGGAATTGATGCTGTAATTGATAAAGATAAGACTAGTGCTATGTTAGCAAAAGAATTAAATGCTGATGAATTATTAATTTTAACATCAGTGGATAAAGTATCGTTAAACTATAATAAACCAGATGAAAAAAAATTATCTAAAATGTCTGTAGCAGAAGCTAAAGTTGGAATAAGAAATGAACAATTTGGTGAGGGAAGTATGTTACCAAAGGTTGAAGCGGCTATAGATTTTGTAACTAATACTGGTAATAAGGCAATAATAACTTCTTTAGAAAAAGCAGCTTTAGCTACCTCGGGTAAAGCTGGAACAGTAATCTATAAAAGTTATAATCCTAAAGAGAAACCTAAAAAAAGAGTTGCATTTTCATTAAGTGCTTTTACTATAATCTTAATTTTAATATATTTATTAGCCTTATCAACTCATTTTTTACCTAAGGCTACATTTAATGGAAATGAAATAGTAAATGGAACAGGAGTTGTTGGAGCAACATTATCACAAACACTATTAGCACCTATAAAAGGTTTTGGTGATGCTATAGATATATGTGTATTTGTTTTAATACTAGGTTCTTTCTTAAAAATAGTAAATTCGACAAACTCTATAGAAACAGGTGTTCAAGTATTAATAAAAAAATTACATGGACATGAATTAATATTGATACCAATTCTTATGATTTTATTTTCCATAGGAGGAACCACTTATGGAATGTTAGAAGAAACGGTAGGTTTTTATGCATTATTAGCAGCTGCTATGGTTGCTGCTGGAATGGATACAATAGTATCATCAGCAATAGTATTGTTGGGGGCTGGTTCCGGAGTACTAGGTTCAACAGTTAATCCGTTTGCTGTTGGTGTAGCAATAGATGCTGCCAAAAAAGTATTACCAGCAGGAACAGAAATAAATCAAGGAATTATAATAGGGTTAGGCGTTGTTTTATGGCTAACAACTCTACTTATATCAATTTTGTTTGTAGTATCCTATGCTAAAAAAATAATAAAGAAAAAAGGTTCTACAATTTTAAGTATTCAAGAACAAAAAGCTATGGAAGCAACATATGGAGAAGAAATTAGTAAAAATGTAAAATTATCTGGAAGTCAGAAAATAACACTTATTCTATTTGCTTTAACTTTTATAGTAATGATAGTAAGTTTTATACCTTGGGAAGATTTTGGGATAAATATATTTGCCAATTCTAAAATTATAGGTTTATCATGGCTAGTAGGCTGTCCTCTTGGGCAATGGTATTTTCAGGAAGCAACTTTGTGGTTTTTAATTATGACAATTATAATTGCCTTAGTAAATCGTATGACAGAACATGAAATTGTAGATAAACTAGTAGATGGTGCTGATGATATGGTAGGTGTTATTCTAATAATAGCTCTAGCAAGAGGCGCATCAGTATTAATGAGTCAAACATACTTGGACAACTATTTAATTTATAATGCTTCTAAAGTATTAGAATCTGTACCTAAAATAGTATTTGCACCACTAAATTATATATTTCATCTAGGATTATCTGTATTAGTACCATCTAGTAGTGGGCTTGCTACCTTATCAGCACCGATTATGGCACCACTTGCTCAAAAAGTAGGTTATAGTGTAGAGACAACTATTATGGAAATGGTTGCCGCTAACGGTTTTGTAAATTTATTTACTCCAACTTGTGGCGCTATAATGGGAGGATTAGCTCTTGCTAAAGTGGAATACACTACTTGGTTAAAATGGGTATTTAAAGTTCTAATAACTATAGCGATAGCTAATATCTTAATTTTAACAATAGCAATGTTAATATTGTAATTTATCATTATGTATATTTAAAAAGCATCTGCTAGCGATATAAAATATGAATTGTTAATAATTTAGTTATTATTTTAGAAAACAAAAAACGCTTATAATGATTTTTAAATATTTTCAAACTTAATGATATTAGAAGAATAAAACAGCATTCAAAATTTTGAGTGCTGTTTTTACACGGTATAAATATAATATTATTAATTGAATATAAAGTAACATAAGGTATACAGTTTTATTTAGGTAATTTTCTTTAGAAAACATCTTCTTATTTTTGATATCTATTACTATTTATTTAAAAATACCTCTTTTATATACTGGTAATATTTTTGGCTTTTGTCTACATAAATAATTATTAATCTCTTGAAAAAACATTCTAATTTTGTTTACATTGTTAATAACTATATCTTTATTCTCTAAGTTATAAAGATTTTTATATTTATTAGGACTAATTCCAATATATTTCTTAAAAATTTCTGAGTAATACTCCAAACTATTAAAACCACTACTAATAGAAATGTTAAGAATTGACTTATTACTATCGAGTAATTGTATACTTTTATATATCTTCAATTTATTTATATAATTAATAATACTATCACCGATTTCTCTTTTAAATAATTTCATAATATAAAATCTATTATAAGAAAAATAATTGGATATTTCATCTATTGAGATATCTTTTTTATAATTATTATTAATATAAATTAAAATATTACAAACAAGGTCATTTGAATACATAAAATACCTCCACTTAAGAAAATTATATCATAAAAAGCCACTATTGTTTAAAAAATACTCAAAATATGGTTGTATATTAGAAAGTGAAAGGAGAGAAAAAATATGGAAAGCTATGCAAGATGGACTACTAAGAAAGAGTTAATTAATTTATTAACTAAAGTAAATCCAAAAGAAAAAATTAAAAATTCTGGTATCGTAATGGACTATGATTCTGATAATTTATATCTAGATACTACTGATGCCTCAACATTAGTAATAGGAGGACAAGCATCTGGAAAATCTCAAACTATCAGTCTTCCTTTAATAAAATCAACGTGTTTAGCTGAAGAATCAATTATTATAAATGATGTAGGAGGATTTTTCTATGAAAACACTTCAAAAGAATTTATTAATAATAACTATGATGTAAAAGTAATTAATTTTTCAGATGTAACTAAAACTAACTACTATAATCCATTAGCACTACCATATCTATTATACAAAGAAGGTAATAAAGATAAAGCTTTAGAACTTATAGAAAATTTAAGTTATTATATATTTAAAGATGAAGAAAATACTGATTCGTTTTGGATAAATTCATCAAGAGATTATTTTACAGGAATTGTTTTATATTTATTTGAAAATGCTAAAGAGGAGGAAATTAATTTATCTAGTGTTTATTCTTTATCACTAAGTTTAAATGAAAATAAAAAATTAATAGAAGAAATAAATTCTTTAGACAAACTAAACAGTATTTATATTTATCTTACAAATATAATAAGTGCTCCCAAAGAAACAAAAGGTGGAATAGTTGCTACATTTACTCAAAACTTAACACAATATATAGCTAAAGAAAATTTATCCAATATGTTATCATCTAATGATATTGATTTAACATCAATAACAAAAAATAAAACAGCTATCTACATCATAAATAAAACTGAACAATTAGCTAATAATTTAGCCTCATTACTTATAAATCAACTAATTGAAGCAACTATTATTTATGGTAAGAAAGAAAGAAGACTAAATATACTATTAGATGAATTTAACAACTTGGCACCAATTTGCAATTTATCTAATTTGATTAATTATACAAGAAGCTTAAATATGAGATTTACAATTCTTTTAAATAGTTATATTGAATTAAAAAATAAATATGGAAAAGAAGAGAGTGAATTAATTAAATATTCTTGTTCTAATATCATTTACTTATTAGCAAAAGATGATTATACTTTAGAAGAAATAAGTAAATTATGTGGCGATCAAAACAGTAAATCAGCTTTGATAACCAAAGAAGAATTAAAAACTTTAAAACTGTTTGAAGCTATCATCTTAAAAACTAGAGTAATGCCAATTAAAACAAAATTAAAACCTGACTATTTAATAAATTGGGATATCGATTTTTCTGAAAATAAAGATTATCCTCAAACTATCTTAAAAGAAAAAAACGTATATACTTATGAATAATAAAAAGTCCTATTAGCAATAAAATTTGTTAATAGGATTTTGCTATACGCACAAAAAATAACACTTAATTAATAGTTGCCATAACACTAGTAGATGTGTTAGAATATACATCAAGGAAAATTCTAACTACTTTAAATAAAAACTATTGTATTTATCTAAAAAAGGGATTTTTCAATAATTTGAAAAGGAGTTAATAAAATGGCAAAGAATGAAGAAATAACATTAAAAAATACAAAAGCAGAAATATTAGAGGCATTAAATGAAGCTTTAAAAAGAGAAAAAAATATGACTAAAGTTAAGTCTGATCCTGTAAAAGAAGAGCAAACAAAAAAAGAAAAAGAAGCAATAAATAACACTAGAGAAAATGTTGAAAAAAATATATTTTCTAATGAACTAATTAATAAATTTAATGAATTAGAATTAGCTATAAGAACTTTAGAAAATAAGTTAAAAGAACTTTATGGTGTAGAAAAAGAACTAAATAATCTTACTGTAATTATGAATGCTGGTAAGGATTGTATTGCAAATATTGAAGAGGAAAAGAAAATTAAAAAGCAAGAATTAGAAGATAAAATTCAAAAACTAGATGAAGAATATAAGGAAAAGAAAGAAGAGCTAGAAAAAAATTATACTAATCAATTAAATAATATAAAACTAGAAAGAAAAAGAGAAGAAGAGGAATACAGCTATAATCTTAAACGTGAAAGAGAAATTAGCAATAATAAATGGCAAGATGAAAAAGCAAAAAAAGAACAAGAATTAGCAATAAAAGAAGCTGAAACATTAAAGATTAATAAGGAAGCAAAAGAAAAAGAAAAATATATTAGTGATTTAGAGAAAAGGGTAGAAGATATTCCAAAAACTTTACAAAATGAATATGAAAAAGGAGTTAAAGATACTAAATTAGAATTAGAAAAAGAACATAAATATGCAACAGAACTTCTAAAAAAAGATTTTCAATCAACAATAGATAGACAAAATGATAAAATAGAATCTTTAACAGAAGAATTAAAATCTGTAACAAATCAAAATGTTTTGCTACAAGATAAAGTTGATAAAGCTTATCTAGAAATTAAAGAACTAGCATCTAAAACAGTAGAAACAACAGGTGCTGTAAAGATAATCGGAAATTCTAATCAAGAAACAATTAGATAAAAATTCTCTTTTTTCTATACCTTTTACATAATTATTTAATAATGACATCTAAAATAGCGTTTACCTATATTGATAAATGCTATTTTTTTTAGTTAAATTACTTTTAACATATTTACTAATACCCCCTAGGGGGGTTATAATTATGCAAGGAGATGATAATATATGAGTAATAACTGTAAACATTGTATCGATTGTACCAAAAATACTCATAGAGATGAAGAAACAAAGAAAAAATTAAATAAAAGATTAAAAACTATTGAAGGTCAAATTCGTGGTGTCCAAAATATGATTAATGAGGATAAATATTGTAATGATATATTAATTCAACTCTTAGCAATAAATAAATCCATTAAAAGCGTTAGTAATGAAATTTTTAAAAATCATTTATCTACCTGTGTTGTTAGAGATATTAAAAATAATGATTCCAAAATTATTGATGAAGTAATGGAACTAATAAGGAGATTAGATTAATGCAAGTTATATACGTAAAAATAGATGGCATAAGTTGTGATAATTGCAGAAATAAAATAACTAAAGAATTATTAAAGGTAAACAATATAACTGATGTGAGAATAGTTAAAAATATTGCTAAAATAACTACTACAACAAAAATTGATGAGGTAAAAATTGTGAATGTAATAAATTCATTAGGTTATTTTAGCAAAAAAGACTATATAAGCACAAATATCATAGAATTTACACCCAAAAAAGTAGGAGTTTACTCTATGAATTGTTGGATGAATATGCTTACAAATAATATTAAAATTGTAGATGATGAAAAATATTTCGAGGTGAAAAAGTGAAAAAAATAATATTAAAAATAGAAGGAATGACTTGTAGTGCCTGTTCCTCAAGTTTAGAAAAATATTTACTAAAACAAGAAGGAATAAATGATGCCTTAGTAAACTTAGTAATGTCATCAGCAAGTATTAGTTATGAAGATAATATTACAGAAGATGATTTAAATAGATTCATAAGTGAAGCTGGCTTTAAATCTCTAGGAATTTATGATGAACAGAAAGAAAATACCAATCCTAATAAAAATAAATATTTTCTAGTTAATGGCCTAATTGCCTTATTAGTTCTATATATTTCAATGTCTCATATGCTCTCTCTACCAACAATCCCCTTTTTAAATATGATTAATTATCCCATAAACTATTCAGTATGCCTCTTTATCTTCAGTATATATTTTATATATTTTGGCAAAGATATCTTAATAAGTGGCCTAAAAAATCTAAAACATAAATCTCCTAATATGGATACTTTAGTAATGTTAGGCGTTACTTCTAGCTTTATACTTAGTACTTTCAATATGTTTATGATATTAAAAGGCCATAATGAATATGTAGAAAATTTATATTTTGAAAGTGTCTGTATTATCCTTTACTTAATCAAATTTGGAAGATATATAGATAATATCAGTAAAGAAAAAACTAAAGATGCTATAAAAGGCTTAGTAACCATTACTCCCAAAGCAGCACTTCTACTTATTAATGACAAAGAGCAAGAAGTATCTATTGATGAAGTTAAAAAAGGTGATATCTTAGTAGCCAAACCAGGTAATAGATTTGCAGTAGATGGTATTATCGTAAAAGGAAATTCTCATATAGATGAATCGTTTATAAGTGGAGAATCAACACCAGTTAAAAAAAACAAACATGATAAAGTTGTAGCAGGTTCTATTAACTTAGATGGAGAAGTTTTGTATAAAGCCGAAAATATCGGTAGAAATTCTACAATATCTGAAATAGTTAGGTTAGTAGTAGAAGCCACAAATACTAAAGTTCCAATAGCTAGAATTGCCGACAAGGTAAGTGGCATCTTTGTCCCAATAGTTATGGTAATAGCCATAGTAACTCTTATTATACATTTACTACTTGGATTTACTCCAAGCGACTCTATTGTTTATTTCGTAACCGTACTAGTATGTGCATGTCCTTGCGCACTAGGATTAGCAACTCCACTTGCAATTGTAGTAAGTGAAGGATTATGTGCTCAAAATGGGATATTAATTAAAAAATCTGAAATACTTGAAAACACTAATAAAATAGATGTAATTGTTTTTGACAAAACAGGAACACTAACTTACGGTAATTTAAGAATATCCAAAATAATAAATAATTCAGCATACTCTGATAATGAATTAATAGAAATAGCTACCTCACTAGAAAATAAATCAACGCATCCAATTGCTACTGCTTTCAAGAAGTATGCTAAGAAAAATAATTTAAAACCCTTAAATGTTGATAAATTTCAAAATATATCAGGAATAGGCTTAAAAGGAGTAATTAACGGAAAAGAATACTTAATTGGCAGTAGTAAAATATTTACCAAATATAAAATAGATAATAAAAATTCTAAAGAAGAAAAAGAATTATCTCTATATAAAAATAGTATTATTTATATCGTTGAAGATAAAAAAGTACAAGCCCTTATTGGTGTTAAAGATATTGTTAGAGATAATACTGTAGATGTTATAAAAAGATTAAAATCAATGAATAAAAGAATTATTATGCTAACAGGAGATAATGAAATAACTGCTAATATAATTGCTAAAAATATTGGTATAGATGAAGTAATATCAAATGTAGATCCTAAAGACAAATCCAAAAAAATTAAAGAACTTAAAAATAAAGGCTTAAAAGTAATGATGGTAGGAGATGGTATCAATGATGCCCCAAGCCTATCACTTGCTGATATAGGTGTAAGTCTAAATTCTGCTATCGATATAGCGGCTGATTCATCTAGTGTTATTCTGATGAAAAATGATTTAAATGCTATATATAATTTATTTTTAATAAGCAAGAGGACAATACAAAACATAAAAGGCAATTTATTTTGGGCATTTTTCTATAATATTTGTATGCTTCCCATAGCTTGTGGTTTATTAGAATTTGCAAATATTTCTATGAATCCAATGTTAGCAGGACTAGCTATGACTCTATCAAGTTTAACTGTAATACTAAATGCCTTAAATTTAAAAAGATGGAAGGAGAGATAATATATGTTTAATAAAAAAATAAAAAAAGTAGTTACTATTGAGGGAATGATGTGTGAGCACTGTAAGAATAAAGTAGAAACCTCTTTATCTAGTATAAATAATGTTTCTAAAGTAAAAGTAAATTTAAAAGATAAAACTGCTACTATTTATTCAACTGCAAGCATTAATAATGAGGATATTAAAAAAATAATAAAAAAACTAGACTATCAAATTATTAGTATAGGAGAAGATAAATAGTGAAAAATTTTTCTATATAATTATAACAATTATATTTATGTTATCTCTAACAGCTTGTACTCAAAGTAAAGATACATCTAAATCTAATTCTACCACAAAAAAAATAACTGGTAAAATTGTTAAAGCTAATTTAAATGATGATGGCAATATTATAATTAAAACGAAGGATATTACAACTAAAGCTATGTATATTAGCTATGAATATGAAGGCATAACAATTGGCTTACTTGCTGTTAGGGATTCCAAAAATAATGTCAAAGTAGTTGTAAATACTTGTCAATCGTGTGGAGGAGCTTCAAATGCTTATTTTGTACAAGTAGGCAATAAAATTCAGTGTCAAAACTGTAAAAATATGTTTGCAATTGATGAACTTGATAATCTTGAAGATGGTGGCTGTAATCCGATAGCCATAAAAGATAAAAAAATACAAGATGGAGTCATAACTATAGGTGTTGATCAGTTAAAAGAATTAAAAGATAAATTTAAAAATTGGAATGGCCCAAAGCATAAATAAAAATTTTATTGTGTATTGTACAAATTAATAATTGTTATAAAAATACTATTTATTTTAGATTATAAAATATTAATAAAAGTTAAGGAGGTAACTGTGTTGAATAATTTAGATGAATATATATTAGAAATAAAAGAAAAGATAAAAACAATACCAGATATAACAGAATTAGAACTTATTAGATATGTTTATTTAGATCTAGGAAACAAAATTTCCTTTGATGAAACATTCCAACCATTTGGTAATAGTAAAACAAAACAAAAAATATATAAATATCATTCTAAATTCAAAAAAGATTTAAATGAATGTTTAAAAAATAAAAAGGCCATTTGTAAATCATTATCTTATATTTTAGAATATGTTTTAAAAAGTTTTGGAGTGGATATAGTAACTAAAGTTGATGATAGTGATATAAGAAAGTGTCCACATGTATATAATATAATCAAACAAAAAAACGGTATCTCATATGTAGTTGATCTTCAAGAGGACTTATATAACATTCAATCTCATTACTTTACAAAAAATTTTGCTATTAATTCAATAAGAGAAATGAAGCCTATAATTAGTAGATTTGAAATAGAACAAATTGATAAAAAACTAGGTTATATTAACTCTAAAAAATATTATACAGATGAATACTTATATTTACTAAAGTCTACTTTTGACATAATTGACAATTTTGGAGAAAAAGTACAATTTATTTTAGAAAATATTGATGCATTTACTTTGAAAGATATGGGATACACAGATATAATATGGCATCATAAAACTATATTAGAATATTTTTTTAATAAGTTAGATTTTGATTACCAAGAATCATCTGGAAGAATAAGAATGATTAATTGCTATAAAGATATAAATAATAAAAGAAAATATTTTAGTTGCATTGCTGTTCGAAATAAAGGAGAAACAGATATTTATTTATACAACAAGAACGAAGCAAAATATTTTAAGTTAAATATGGATACATTTGCTAAAGTAGTAGAAAATGGTTTAGTAATCCACAACTGTTCTGTTCCAGGGTTAAGTAGAACATTAAAAAAATTAAAATGTCGTAACTGACAAGTTGTGTAAATAAAAAAATTTTAGTACTAATTATTTATATATTTAAAAAATTATAATTTAGTAGGTTTTATAATAGAAAAAACGATTGATTTATAGAAAGTTTCAATCGCTTTTTTGATTTATTAAATAACTAAAATATTCTTGTTTACCAGATAATACATCTTTATAGAAAGTTTGTTTCCAATGAACAAAATCAATTGCTTCCTGTATTTCTTGCTTTTTCTGCTCCAACTTACACAACTTTACTTCAAGTATTTCCTATCTTTCTGGTATAGAAGATTGTCACTTTATACACCAATTAAGATATTCCTTAATTTCTCCAATACTCATACCACATTTTTTTAAACAAGATAAGCTGTTAATCGAATTAATATCATCATCATCAAATCCTTCAGATAAAGATATCAAATCTTTTACGGACAGTGTAAATAAATAATCGAAACAACTTTTAGCAAAAATAAAATGTTATAATAGTAATTACATAGACATTTCTATTATAACAAACTTGACATTATAATTAGTATAAATATGTCATTGAAATTATGAATAGTATAAAAACTTTCTCTTTTATAAATTTAAGGCATAAGATTACTTTTAATATTTATATACAAAAAAATAATTAAATCTTTAATTAGTTACAAATAATCTTTCATATATATTAATTTTTATTAGATTAGTATATTTGTGTAGACTAAATGATGATATTAAAAATATAAAATTACAAATTGAAGAACATTCAGAATACAGACTAATTAGCTCATTAAGTGACTTAGAAAAAGAAAAAATAGCACCATTTTTATTTGAAATATTTAATAATGATTTAGAAAATAAATAAATGACTATCAATTTTTGGGATAGTTTCTTATAAAGTTATTACAACAACAAAGCATATCAATAAGAAAATATTATATATTGTTAAATTTTTTATAAATAATTAGCGAACATAATCAAAATTTATTCTAAACTAACAAGTTTATAAACAATATTAGAAATTATATAAAAATACAACAAAAGACTAATAAAATATGTTATACTTAGCTTAGAATAGATATGGAGAGTGAAGTATGTGTGGATGTTTAAGTACATTATTTATGTTTCCAATATATTTAATATATTATGTAGCAATATCATCATACTATATGGTATCTTTTTTATGGACAGCAATTGTTCCCGTAATAAGAGTAGTTTATAATTTTTTTAAGAAAAGTGTAGCAAAAGAAAATAGTAAAAAATTAAAATATAAATCTAATAAGATATTTAATACAGATAATAAAGAATTGAATGCTAACAAAATAATTCCAATAAAATTTAAATTTCCGTATATTGTTGTAAAAATTGATAAAAATGTAACAAAGAAAATATTTAAAAATGATGATATTAATTATGAACTTTTTGGCTTAGAAGCTTCATCATTGCCATTAACATCATATTATTTTGATAATGGTGATTATTATGAATTTGAGATTTCTGAAGATTATAATGCTCTGTCTGGAAAATTAATAAATGCTATGTTTCGATATCTCAAAAATAAAATGATTGTAGAAATAGGCGATGATGAAAAAAATATCAAATATAGATATTATTACAAAAATGGGCAAGTTATTGTAAATAATATGTCACCAGAAAAGCAATTAAAATTTAATGCAAAAATAAGAAATATTTATAATGAGTTGAAAACTAAGGTGACTGATAAGTGTCTACTGGATAAAGATGAAAATGCCCTTGAAAATGAATTAAAACCTTATGGTTTTGAGTTAGAACTTTTTTACATTATTGATAATTACTTAGATGATGATTATTTAATTTATGAATGGTATTTTTCTAATCAAGTATTATCTATTATGAAAAAAATAGATTTAAACATTCAGTATGTACCTTTGCCAGATATAGAGGTTATAAATCAAGTAGAAGAGCCAGTATTAGAAAAAAAGACTACAAAATCTCAAAAACAAAAAATTTCGTGGAGAGATAAAGAATTTGATAAACAAGCAAGATTATGGGGACTATCCAAAGAGGATAAAAAAATTGCCAAAGAAGAAAGAATGAGCCCAGCAGATTATGTAGAGGCTCTTGAAAATGATGATGATGAACTTGATGAAGATAAATAGAAGAATGATATATTAATGTGTTATTAAAAATTAAATTATTAGCTAGTATTCTATATTTTTATAGCAAAGAAAAAAGAATATCATAAACTATTTTAGGTGATAATTATGAATAATAATAAGTTAGTTGGTGTTGTTATCGATCCTGGACATGGAGGTAGTGATCCAGGTTCTTCAGGTAATAATACCAATGAAAAAGATTATACTCTAAAGATTTCTAAATATATGTATGATCGCTTTAAAGAACTAGGAGTTCCAGTCACTTTAACTAGAGATAAAGATATTACATTAACCCCAACAGAAAGAGTCAATAAGATTTTATCAGCCTACGGTGATGATCCTAATGTCATTGTAATATCTAATCACTTGAATGCAGGAGGAGAGACTTAGCTCTTACATGGATTAAATTTATAAGGGTATTAAGACGGCTGTATTTAAACGATTAAGTTAGATAGTATAAATTATCTAGAACAATATTAAATGATGTTAAAATAGTGTTTATTTAAGAAATAAATGCTATTTTTTTCCAAAAGAGCCTAATAAGTATAACTTTATAAATTTAGTATAAAAATAATTGCTAATTATATGGTAAAATAATATAAGAAGGAATTAGTGGTGGTTTTAATGAATAACAAAAAAATGATTGTGGCAAATATTTTAAACTGTATTTTATCATCAACAGAAATGAATTTTCAAATTAAATTTACTACATTGATTGAAGTAATATGCAAATATAAGTATGGATTAAAATTTGAAAAAGTGCATCCTTCAAATGGTGATGGAAAAAATGATGGTTGGATTCCAGAAAAAAACATTTTTTTTGCTATGTATTCGCCAAGTGACAGTAAAATCTCACAAATAAATCAAATTAATTTAAAGTTGGAATCGGACTTAAATGGTTTATGTGACAATTTATTTAATAAAAAATATTGGAATGGGAAACTATCTGCATTTTATCTTATTGTAAATACTCATGATAAAGATAAACCTGCTGATAAAGAAATGATTTTAAAAAAAACAATAAGCAATGTAAAAGAAAAATACAAAAAAAACTTTGAAGTGGAAATAATAATGGCTAAAGACATAAAAGATTTTTTATTAAATTTAGAAATTGATATTTTAGAAAAAATATCAGATAATTTGGATGTCTATAATTATATTACTAACTTTAACGTACCTGATGTGTTTGAATTTGTTGATAATTATATAAAATTTTTAATAAACGAAAAAGTTGATAAAGTAACTGAAGATTATTCAAGAATTAAAATAGAACGAAAAATAGAATTAAATAATTTATCAACTAGAAAAGAATATATATTAGGCCTTTTAGAAGCATCTGATAAGATTGATAAATATCTTGATTTTGTAAATTCTGAGGGACAAGATATATCTAAATACCTAAAAATTAAAAATTATGTTATAAGTGAGTATAAAAAACTGCAGATAATTTATGATGGAATTGAATTATATGATAATTTATTAAACCAACTAATTTTTGATAATATGCCATCAAATTATGCAATTATAATTCAAGCTATTGTTGTAAATATATTTATTAAATGTGATATTTTTGAAAAAGAGTGATGATTATGATTTTGCCAAATAAGAATATTGAACCAAAATATAGTCTTTTTTATACAGGTGCTATATTATTAAAGATAATAAAAAATAAAGAATATAGTATTATAGATTTATGGTTTATAGTTAAAAAAAGTACTAATATAACCTATAGTAAATATATTCAAACCTTAATTTATCTATTTAGTATTGGTGCAATAAATTATACAAAGAAGGGAAAAATATACAATGAAAATATTAAAAGTTGAAATATATTCTCCTGATCGTGAAAAATTAAGAGAAGTTAATTTTAATGAAAACGGTCTATCTGTGATTTATGGTGATGTTGAAAAACCTAAAAAAAACAATGAAACCTCTAATAGTATTGGGAAAACTATCTTATTGAAAGTATTGAATGTTGTATTAGGTGCTAAAAATAGTGGTAAAGATACTATAAAAGGGCTGAATGATTACATTATAAAAGCAATTGTTAAGCACAATAATATTGAATATAATATAGATATCGTAATTGGCGACTCTAAGTCTTATTATATTAATGATGAGAAATATACATTAACAAAATACAAAGAAAAGTTTAATTTAAATAGGTCATTATATAACAAGCAAATTAATTTAGATAAGAGAAAAGGGTTGATTTCATCAATTTCTAAAAACCCAAATAAGGATGATGTTTCTACAATATTAAAACTATTATACCTTGATGACATTCAATTGATATTTAAAAAAATAAAAAAATTACAGGATAATATTGAATTAATAACTAAATATAATAACAACTATAAAGATGATATGAGTGTTTTAGAAAAAGAAAAATTTACTTTTGAAATGAAAAAAAGGCAAATAGATGACGAAATAGATTCGTTAAATAATAGAATTCAAAACCTAAAAATTTCTCAGGATATTAATGAAATATCAACTAGAAGAACAAATCTTGATCAAGTTATTAAAAAGAAAAGTGAACAATATCAAATAAATAATATAAAAATATCAAAATATGAGGAAGTTATTCACGATTCTAGTAGTGACATAACATTTAATGAAATTAGCGAAATATATAATAGTGCAATGATAGAAATTCCAGAAATGCTTACTAAAAAATTATCAGAAATTGAATTATTTTATGAAGATTTAATTAAAGATAAAAATGAAATATATGTTAATCAAATCGCTGAATTAAAAAATAGGAATAGTAAATTATATGAAGAAATAAAAAAAGAATCTATAGAACTTGACAAGCTATCTAAAATTATTGCTGAAAATAATTCTTTTAAGGAAGCAATCAAAATATATGAAAATAAATCTAATGATAAGTTAAATATAGAAACAAAAATCTCAGAGATTACAGCAAAATTAAGTCAGCTTAATAATACTAAAGAAATTAAAGCAGATATTGATAAATATTACATAGCTTTAAATGAAAAATTCGAATTATATAATTCTAAAATAAATACATATAGAGAATTCATTTATAATATAGTAGAAAAGGTATATGGAGATGAAAGAAATCCATATTTATCAATCAATGTTTCAGATGGAAGTTATAAATATAAGGCTATGCCAGTGAAAATTGAATTAAGTATAGATGGTGATTCAGGAGAAGGAATTTGTGCTGCAAAATATCTTTTATTTGATTATTTAATAATGAATTATAACAAATATTTAGATATATTAATTGAAGATTCTGCTTGTTTTGAAGGAATCGATAGAAGGCAAATAACTAATATTTTGAATGAAGGAATAGGACTAAGCATAGCAAATAATAAGCAATACATTGTATCACTTAATAAATATTTAGTTAGTAACTATAATGATATTAAAGATTATATAGTAATATCATTAAATGAAAATGATACATTATTAAATAGAAAATTTTAATATAATTATGAATATTTAGGAGGTCTAAATTATGAGTGAAAAAGCGTTAGATTCAAGTGTTAATGAATATGAAGAACAATATAAATCTAGTAATTATATAAAACAATTACAATGGGATATGGCTATTGGATTACAAGAAGTAGATAATTTAAA
>ERZ827512.1255-NODE-1255-length-26453-cov-3.981173_pt1 | contig 26453 bp, 25 predicted proteins | sample MGYA00519916_ERZ827512 | MGnify/ENA primary metagenome ERZ827512 (study PRJEB31778, sample SAMEA3449335) | human gut metagenome | biome: human gut; feature: human-associated habitat; material: faeces | place: United Kingdom | collected 2010/2012 ... | reverse complement strand
GGCATCGGCCCCTACAGGCCCCTCTCAGGCGCTGCGCGCCAGCTCCCCCAGAGGGGGGAGCCAAGCCGCTGCGGCGGAGATTTTCCCCCCCAGTCATGCTTCGCATGACAGCCCCTCTCAGGTGATGACGAAGCCGCCGTTGACGGGCAGGACCTGACCGGTGACGAACGCCGCGTCCGCAAGATAGGCCATCGCCTGCGCGACGTCCTCCGGCGTGCCGAGACGTTCGATGGGCGTCTGCTGGCGCAGATCCTCCAGCACGTCCTCCGCGACGGAGGCGCACATGTCCGTCCGGATGACGCCGGGCGCCACGGCGTTGACGCGGATGCCGCTCGGGCCAAGCTCCTGTGCGAGGGCCTTGGTCATGGCCAGAAGCGCACCCTTCGCCGCCGAGTAGGCAACCTCGCAGCTCGCGCCGACCTGACCCCACATGGAGGACACATTGATGATGCAGCCGCGCTGCTTCGCCAGCATCGACGGCAGCACCGCCCGGATGCAGTAAAACGCGCCGTCCACATGGACGGCAAAGATGCGGTGCCACTGCTTGGGCGTGATCTGGTTGATGAGGGCGTAATGCGCGATGCCGGCGTTATTGATGAGGACGTCGACGTCCGGGATGGCGGAGAGCGCGTCCGTCACCCGCACTTCATCCGCCACGTCGCAGCGGATGGGCAGAGCGCCCGTCTCCGCAGCCACGGCGCGCGCCGCCGCATCATTCTTTTCGTACAAAAACCAGACGCGGTCGCCGCGCCGCGCAAACAGCCGCACCGCTGCTGCGCCGATGCCACGGCTGCCGCCGGTGATGACAACATTCATATTGGGGTCTCCTTTTGATACAGCAAACGTCATTCAGCATGGCTGAATGACGTTTTGGGTTTCTCAGCGTCTGCGCGTCTTGGTCTTCCGGTCGGAATAGGCGCGGATGGAGGACATTTTACTATCCGATTCGGACATGAATTTTTTGAGCATGTCATCGAACGATTTCGTCTGAGCGGCCGGCTGGGCGGCGTCGCTGCGGTTGGACGCGCTGCCGCTGCGGTTTGCAGGCTTACCATAGCCGGAAGCCGGTGCAGAACCGTTCGTGCGCTGGCGCGGGACGTACTCTTTGCGCGGCGGGGGCGCGATGGTGCGCTTGATGGACAGATTAGTCTTGCCGTTTTCCATGCCGATGATCATGACCTTGACCGTGTCGCCCTCGTGCAGATGGTCGTGGATGTCATTGACGTAGGTATGCGCCACCTCGGAGATGTGTACCATACCGGTCGACCCGTCCGGCAGCGTGATGAACGCGCCGAATTTGGTCAGGCTCTTGACTTTACCCTCTACGATCATTCCAACTGTAAGCTGCTCCATATATTCCGCTTGATCCCCCATGTCTGAAATTGTTGCGTTTCGCCTCTATTTTTACGAGAACAGGCCCGTAAACTATATAACATATTCGGCGAGAGATTTTGGCCCAAGGCAAGATTTGAAGGATGCAGACATGCCGCGTGCATTTCAAGTCCTTCAAACTGCAGCATTGGGGCAAAAGATCCGCCGAAGAGCTTAATCGCTGACGTCGTAAAAGATGATCTCGCCCTCTGCAGCCATGTCCAGCTTGTCACGCGCCACGTTCTCCACGCCCTCCGGCGTGTCGAGCTTGTCGATGGCGTCCTGAAGGCGGCCGTTTTCCTGCTCGGCGGTGGTGATGCTGCTGGTCAGTGCGTCCGCCTCGGCCTTCTTGTCCGAGATGCGGGACTGGAGCTTCACGAGCGTGACCGTCGCGTACACCACGAGGATCAGAATGACCAGCTTTACCAGCAGCGACGATTTGATGAGCTTCATGTCTTCTGGCCCTCCTTTCCCGTGCGGCCATTTTCTGGCGTATCAATATCTTGTCGATTATTTTAACCCATTTTCGAGCCGTTGCAAAGACCTTTTTGAAAAAAATCAGAAAAATTTTCAGAATTCCGCGCACCGGGGCGCAGATCAGGCGCAGGAGCTTCCCTAAAAGCGCCCAGAACGCGCTGAACAGGCGCAGCGCCAGCGGGCTGAGCGTCAGAAACCAGAGCATTGCCCCGAGACCCATGCCAAGCAGCGCGAACAGGCGCATCATCCCGCGCCCGGCATAAAGCGCAAACGCCAGCAGCGCGAGCAGCGCCGTCAGGCAGTACAGCCCGTCCGCCGGAACGGTCAGGCGTGGATGGCGGCGGCGGAGCGCGCGGAGCACATCATACCAGCACCCGAGCGCCAGCCCCAGCGCCGCCGCCCACGCGAACTCCACGGCCTGCCGTGCGACCGGCAGCTCCATCAGCCGAACAGGCGCGCGAAGAAGCCGCCTGTTGGCGCGTCCTCTTCGTAGGCGATGGAATCGACCGTCCCGTCCACGCGAACCTCTCCCCCGCCGGACGTCAGCTCTTGCAGGTGCAGACCCTGGCCGTGGATGACGAGCGGCCCGCGCGTTGTGGCGAGGGCGATCATGCCGTCGTCAAAGCTCTCGATCTCCAGCACGCCCGTCACCGACAGGCGCGACCGGGCGTCGAGCGTGATTTTATGCGGCGCATCGAGCGCCTTTTGTTCCGGAATACTGGTCATAGCACTTCTTCCTTCCTCTCGTATTGGTAATATATACGAGAGGGTTGGCCGGACTATGCCGGATTATTTTTCGTTCTCCGGGAAAGCTATGAAGCAGCTGTCGTGCGTATTCGGCGAGAGATTTTGTTCCAAGGCAAAATTTGAAGGACGCAGACATCCTTTGTGGATTTCAAGTCCTTCAAACTGCGGCATTGGGGCAAAAGATCCGCCGAAGACTGCCGACAGATGATTCAGAGGTTTCCCCCAACGATTTCTCTGTACATCGCGGAAGCATCATCCTTGCGGACGGCCTCTGCCACGGCGAGCACTTCGACGGTCAGCGTCCGCGCGCCAAACTCGATGGAGATTTTATCGCCGACCTTCACGTCGTAGCTGGCCTTGGCCGGGCGGCCATTGACCGAGATGCGCGCGTTGTCGCACGCCTCGTTCGCGACGGTGCGCCGCTTGATGAGCCGCGAGACCTTCAAATATTTATCCAAACGCATATTGTTTCTCCTTATGATAGAAAACCGGCGGACACCCTCTGCCCGCCGGAATCCGAAAATCATCCTAGTAGCCATCATCGCACAGTTTGACCAGCCGCTCCTTCGAAGCGCGCCGGCACAGCTGTGCGTTGATGTCCAAACAAATTACTTGGCGACCTTGTCCTTCAGAGCCTTGCCGGCCTTGAAGACGGGAACGGTCGTTGCGGGGATCTCGACCGGCTCCTTCGTTCTGGGGTTGCGGCCCATGTGCGCCTCGCGGTGCTTGGTCTCAAAGCCACCGAAGCCGACGAGCTGGACCTTGTCGCCCTTGCAGAGCGCCTCGGCAATGGTATCAAAGGTGGCGTTGACGGTCTTTTCCGCGTCCTTCTTGGAGATGGCACATTTTGCGGCAACTTCCGCAATCAGTTCAGTCTTATTCATAGTTGGTTCCTCTTTCCTGTTGTGATTCAGCGTGCGGACTTCTGCTCGTTCCACAGCTGGAGTAATTCGTGGCGGGTCAGCTCGTCGAGCCGTGCGCCCCGCGAACGCGCGGCCTGCTCCATCGCGCCGAAGCGGCGGATGAATTTTTCACATGCTGCATGCAGCGCCATCTCCGGATCAATCTCCAGACAGGCTGCGGCATTGACCGCCGCAAACAGCACGTCGCCAAGTTCTTCCTCCACGTTCTGCTGCGAAGCAACAGCGGCGCGGAGTTCGGATGTTTCTTCCTCTAGTTTATCCAGAGATCCCTGGGCAGATTCCCAGGCAAAGCCCGTTTTTGCCGCTTTTTTCTGGAGCTTTTCCGCCCGCCAGCAGGCAGGCAGCGAACGCGCCACGGCATCGAGCGTTTCGCTCACGGTCTGCTGGCCCTTCTCCCGTTTTTTCAGTTCGTCCCAGCCGGGATTCTCCCCGCCGAAGAGGAACGGATGCCGGAAGACCAGCTTTTTACACACCGTGTCGCAGACGTCGTCCAGCGTAAAGCGCCCGGCGTCCTGCTCGATATCCGTGTGGAAGAGGACTTGCAGCAGCACATCACCCAGCTCTTCCCGCATCATGGCGGGATCGTCCCGGTCGAACGCTTCGCAGACCTCGTAGGCCTCCTCCAGAAAATTGCGCCGGATGGACTCGTGCGTCTGTGCGCCGTCCCACGGGCAGCCGCCCGGGGCGCGGAGCAGATGCACAAGACGCACCAGATCTTCAAAGCAATAGCGGTCTTTGCTAATAAAATCTATCATAATTCGGCCTCTTTCGCAAGGGTTTTTCTCAAGTTTTTTCGCGCAGATGCAGGAGCTTCGCGATTTTTTCACCCTTGGGCAGCAGGAGGCAGTCCTGATAGGTGATGCAGCGCAGCAAAACCACCAGCACCGCATAGCAGACCACGGCGATCACGAGCGCAAGCAGGCACGCGAGCTTCGGCGAGAGGATGCGCCCGGCCAGCCGGTAGGCCCCGAACGTCACCGCGCCCATCAATACCGCCGCCAGCGCCGGGCGCAGCATATTGCGCAGGACGCGCGGCTTCGTGGAGATGCGGCGCCGGATGGCGACAAGGTCGAGCGCGGTGATGACCGCGTAGCACGTCAGCGTGCCGATGGCCGCGCCGACGATGTTGAGCGAAGGAACGGCCACGAGGAAATAGTTCACGATGACCTTCACGACGCCGCCGATCAGCATGTTCACGACCGGCGTTGTCACGTCGCCGTGGGCCTGCATGATCGCATTGAGCAGGAGCACCATCGAGTTGCAGATGACCGCAATGCCGAACACCTGCAGGATCGGCGTCGCGACGGCGACGCTCGTCTCGCTGTAACCGGGGCAGAGCAGGCGGATGATCGGCTCCGCCATGACGGCCAGGCCGATGGCGCAGGGCAGCGCGATAAGCGCCATGGTGCGGATGGCGGACTCCTCCGTCCCCTTGGCCTCGGCGTCGTCCTTGCGCGTGAGCGCGGCGGTGATGGCCGGGATGCAGGAAATTGTGATCGTGGTGATGAAAGAACACGGGAGGGCGAAGATGGTCTGCTGGAAGGTATAGATGCCGTTCAGCGTATCGACCTGCGTGGCCGTATAGCCCAGCGCGCCGGAGAGACGGCGCATGTAGATGGAGGCATCGACGAGGTTGATGATCTGGAGTCCTGCTGCGCCGAGCGTGATGGGAATCGCGATGGCGAGCAGTTCTTTCATGGTGGCGCGCGTCGACTTCGCCGTGCCGCCCGCTTCCTGCAAAATTTTCGAAGACTGACGGAACTTGCCGTGCAGATAGACCATGGACACGAAGCTGCCGACCGTGACGCCGAGGATGCCGCCTGCGGCGGCATAGGTTGCGCTGCCGGTCTCACGCATGAGCAGCCAGGCGAGGCTCAGGCCGATGACGAGGCGGATGATGGCCTCGAAGATCTGGCTGATGGACGTCGGGGCCATGTTGCTCTGGCCCTGGAAGAAGCCTCTGTACGCCGAGATCATGCAGATGATGAGCACGCACGGAGCCAGGGCCGCAATGGCCGCCCAGCTCGTCTCCGAGTTCGAGACGAGCACCGAAAGCGGCTTGCTGAAAAGGAACATCCCGAGACTGCCCACGATGCCGATGGTCAGAAAGACATAGAGCGCCGTCTTGTAGATCTTGCGGATCTGTGCGTGGTTGCCAAGCGTCTGCGCCTCGGAGATCATGCGGCTCATCGCGACGGGCAGGCCCGTCGTCGAGATCATGAGCAGGACGTCATAGACGCGGTAGGCGTTATAGAAATAGCTGCTGCCGGTCTCGCCGATGATATAGTTCAGCGGCGTTTTGAACAGGAAGCCGAGCAGCTTGACGATCAGCGTTGCGGCGGCCAAGATGGCCGCACCCTGCAAAAAGTTCTGTTTCTTCATGGATTCGTCTTTCATTGGGGCTGCTCCTCCGGATCGTCCGCGAAGACCTTCGGGATCGCGTAGTCATGCAGCTCCTTTGCGACGGCGGCGAGGTCGATCGTCGGCCATTTGCCCGCCGCGTAGAGGATCTTGCCGCGCACCATCGTCAGCACGACGTCGTGGCCGGATGCCGCGTAGACAAGGTTCGAGAGGATGTTGTGGCACGGGATGTGGTGCGGCTGCGTGAAGTCGAGCATGATGATGTCAGCATCCATACCAAGCTTGAGCTGGCCGCATTCTTTCTCGCGGCCCTGCGCGCGCGCGCCGCAGACCGTCGCCATCATGAGCGCCGCCTCCGCCGGGACGGCGGTCGGGTCGCCGGTTTTGCCCTTGGCCATCAGCGCCGCGGCCTTGATCTCCTCAAAGAGGTCGTGGTTGTTGTTGGATGCGACGGAGTCGGTGCCGAGGCAGACGTTCATGCCGGCCTTCACCATGCCCATCACATCGGCACAGCCGGAAGCGAGCTTCAGATTGCTGACCGGGCAGTGCGCGGCGGAGACGTGCCGCTTGGCGAGCAGGCGCATATCCTCCTCCGTCAGCCAGACGCAGTGCGCCGCGACGGTGGGTACGTCGAAAAGATGATGGCAGTCGAGCAGCTGCGCGGGCGTCAGCCCGTATTTTTCGACGCACTCGTCATGCTCGCGCTTCGTCTCGGAGAGGTGCACCTGCATGCCGAGCTTTTCGTTGATGGCAAACTCGGCCAGCGCGTCCCACAGCTGATAGGTCGAGGTATACTCGGCGTGGACGGAGGCTTCAATTTTGATGCGGCCGTTGTCATAGCCCTGCCATTTATCGCGCAGGGCGACCAGCTCCTGACAGGCGGGGAATTTTTCAAAGTCGAACTCGTCGCCGAGGAACATTGTCATGCCGCGCGAGATGTTCGCCTTGATGCCGGACTCAGCCACGGCCTGGCAGATGGCGTCGCAGTGGTCGTACATGTCGGAAACCGACGTCACGCCGAAGCGCAGGCACTCTGCAATTGCAAGCTGCGCCGCCGCCTTGACCGCACGGTCGTCCAGATGGGCCTCGCGCGGGAAGATGTAGTCATTCAGCCATTCCTGCAATTTGAGGTCGTCAGCATAGCCGCGCAGAATCGTCATCGGCAGATGGGTGTGGCAGTTGATCAGGCCCGGCATGAGCACCATGCCGCTGCCGTCGATGATGGTCTGCGGCTGCTCCTCGGGCGCTTTTTTCCCGAGATAGCTGATCTTCCCGTCCGTTACGCCGAGAAAGCTGTCCGTCCAGACAGACATGCGGTCGTCCATGGTGACGATGGAAACATGGGAGAATAGTGTATCCATGAAGTTCTCCTTCCTGATTCAGACATTCTGCTCCTCCAGAAGGGCGAAGATCTCGTCCTTCTGGCGCAGAATTGTGTCGATGCGCTGGATATAATCCTGCGGATATTTGGGGTTATGATAGCGGGCAAGCTTTTCCTCCGGCAGATTGATCTTGTTCATGCCGCCGCCCCCGAGGGAGAGGATGGAGTGCAGCTCTTCCATCATGTATATGTTATAAAGCCCGGTATAGCCCGGCTTGCACCAGCCGACGTTTTCAAAGCTGCCGGACATGTACTTCTGCCGGTAGAGATAGTAGGGTGCAAAGCCGTCCGCGCGGAGCGCCCGCTCCGCGTCCTCCAGCATCCGGGCCACATCCGCCTGACTCGGCAGCACAACACGCCGCTGGAACAGATCCGCGCCCTTTTTCAGCGCCAGCGTGTGCACCGTGATGTTGCTCGGGCCGAGGGCCATGACCTGACGCAGGGACTCGGCGAAGCCGTCCGCCGTGTCGGCGGGAAGGCCCGCGATGAGATCCATATTGATGTCATCGAACCCGGCCTCGCGCGCCTGATGGAACACGTCCACGACGGACGCTGCGCTGTGCCGCCGCCCGACGGCCTTTAACACCGTGTCGGACATGGTCTGCGGGTTGATGGAGATGCGCGTCGCGCCGCCGGCTTTGATGACGCGGAGCTTTTCCGCGTCCAGCGTGTCGGGCCGCCCACCCTCGACGGTGAACTCGAGGCAGCGCGAAAGGTCAAAGTGCGTATTCACTGCGTCCAGCAGGCGCGCCATCTGCTCCGCCGACAGCGTCGTCGGCGTGCCGCCGCCCATGTAGAGCGTGCGGACGTGCCAGCCGGACTGCCGCAGGAGCTTTCCGGTATACTCCACCTCACGCAGCAGACAGTCGAGATACGGCGGCAAAAACTCGCCGAACCGCTCCACCGACTCGCTCACGAACGAGCAGTAGGCGCACCGCGTCGGGCAGAACGGGATGCCGATGTAGACCGAGAGGTCGCGCGGAGCAAGCAGATTCATGGCTTCAACGGTATGCTCCGATGCGTCCACGCAGAGCTTCGCCCGCTCCGGCGTCACGAAAAATTCGCGCTCCAGCTCCCGCTCGGCCTGACGGCGCGTCTTGCCCGCGAGCAGCGCCTTTGTCGACAGCTTGCTCGGCCGGACGCCGGAGAGCGCACCCCAGGGCGGCACGGTGTCCAGCACCTGCATTGCCGCCAGATAATAGCTCTGCTGCAAAATGCGCCGCGTGTGGCGCACGTCGGCCTGTTCGCGCAGGAGGCGCTTTGCCGCGCTGCCGGTCTTGCCGTTCCAGGTGATCTTCGCCGTCGCCGTCACATACGTGTTCCCGGTAAAGAGGTTCGACACCGCCCCGTTCTCGCCCTTGGCGAACGGCGCGGTGACAAACTCGCTGGGTTCCGAGGCAAACAGCTGCATTTGCAGCTGCTCGACCGGATAGCGTTCGGTATGGTTGAGATAGAGCTTCATGCCTTCAGCGCCTCGCGCATCCACGGGTTAACCTGCCGCTCCTCGTCGAGCGTGCTCTCCTCCATGTGCCCCGGCAGGACGCGGAGGTTGCCGGGCAGCTGACCGAGCTTTTTCAGCGATGCCATCATGGCCTGCTGGTCGCCGCCCTTGAAATCCGTCCGGCCGCAGGAACCGGCGAACAGCGTATCGCCGGAGAACAGCCAGTCGCCCGCGAGCAGGCAGACGCCCCCCGGCGTATGGCCCGGCGTGGCGATGACGTGAATTTTGATATGGCCGAGCGTCAGCTCGTCGCCATCCTCATAGGTATTGGTAAAGATCAGCCGCCCGTGCGTCATCTCCGCCGGGTCGGTCGAGTCGATCTTGCTCACCCAGACCGGCGCGCCGGTCAGCTCATGCAGCTGCTGCAAGCCGCCGATGTGGTCAAAGTGCGCGTGCGTCAGCAGGATCATCCGCAGCATCAGGCCGTTCTGCGCCAGACGGTCTGCAATCTTCTGGCCGGACGCGCCGGGGTCGATGACAGCGGCCTCCATCGTCTGCTCGTCCCAGAGAAGGTAGCAGTTCGTTTCCAGCGGGCCAAGCACCATAGTCTCCAATTTCATAGCGTTTTCCTCACTTCAAGTCGTTGGTGTCGACGATGAGCGTCACAGGGCCGTGGTTTTCCGACGTGACCAGCATATCCGCGCCGAACTCGCCGTGCTCCGGCGGGAAGCCCAGCCGTTCGCACTCCGACAGAAACTGCTCGTAGAGCGGAATGGCGGTCTCCGGCCGCGCCGCGCCGATGAAGCTCGGGCGGCGGCCATGGCTCACGTCGCCGTAGAGCGTGAACTGGCTCACGACGAGGACGCGCCCGCCAACGTCGGCAAGGCTCAGATTCATCTTATCATTTTCATCCCGGAACACGCGCAGACCGAGGATCTTCTCGGCCAGCTTGCGGCATTTTTCCGGCGTATCGTCCGGCGCGATGCCGAGCAGGATCAAAAATCCCTGCCCAATCTGCCCGTGAATTTCGCCCTCAATGGCGACCGACGCAGATTTTACCCGCGTGACAACTGCTTTCATATAAATGGTTTCTCCAAATATTAAATCTATTTTTCAGGCCGCCTCGCCCGGTCTTTCACTGGTCATCAGCCGTTCCCTCTGTGGACATCCTTCACGCCGGAGATCCCGCGCAGCCGGCCCCGAACCGTCTCCAACTCCTTGAGATCGTGGACGGGGAAGTTCAGCGAGACGAACGTCGTCCCGCCGCCGGCGGGCTTGGCCGTCATGGCCGTGATGCGCAGGCGCGCAGCGGTCATGACCGTGGCGATGTCGAGCATGAGGCCGTCGCGGTCGTCGGCCTCGAGGGCCAGCTCTGTGGCGAAGGTCGCCTCCGGCAGCTCCGCCCAGCGCACCTGCACCCAGCGGCCCCGCTGTTCGGGATCGCAGGCGTTTTTTGCGTTCGGGCAGTCGCGCCGGTGGACGGACACGCCGTAGCCCTTGGTGATAAAGCCGATGATATCGTCGCCGGGAACGGGCGTACAGCAGCGGCTATACTTGATGGGACAGGAGCCGATATCCTCGACGATGACGCCGGAGCGCGTCGGCGCCTGGGGCTGCTGCTGCTGTTTGCCGAGGGAGAGCAGCTCCTTCGGCGTCATATTGCGGCTGGCCTTGGTCAGCTCGTCGCGCACGCGGCCCACGGCCTTCGTCGCGGTCAGGCCGCCGTAGCCGATGGCGGCGTACATATCGTCGAGGCTGTCGAAGCTGATGCGCTTGAGCACCATGGGCCGGACGTCGTCCTGCTGCAAAATGGCCGGATCGATGCCAATGTGCCGCAGCTCGGATTCGAAGCTCAGCTTGCCGCGCGCGATGTTCTCCTCGCGCTTTTCCTTCTTGAACCACTGCTTGATCTTGATGCGCGCCTGGTTTGAGCGGCAAATGTTCAGCCAGTCGCGGCTCGGGCCTTTGGCGCTCTTCGAGGTCAGGACTTCGACGATGTCGCCGTTGTGCAGCTGCGCGTCGTAGCTTGCGATGCGGTTATTGACCTTCGCGCCGATCATGGAGTTGCCGACAGCAGAGTGAATGGCGTAGGCAAAGTCGATGGGCGTGGAGCCTGCGGGCAGGGAAATGACCTTGCCCTTGGGTGTAAAGACGAAAACCTCGTCGTCGAACATATCGACCTTGAGCGAATGGATATAGTCGTCCGCTTCGACGTCCTGCTGATTTTCAAGCAGACGCCGCACCCACTCGAACTCCTTCTCCGAGCCCTCACCCGCGTGCTGCTTGTATTTCCAGTGCGCCGCGACGCCGTATTCCGCCGTCTGGTGCATCTCCCATGTGCGGATCTGCACCTCGAACGGGATGCCCTGCGAGCCGATGACGGTCGTGTGCAGGGACTGGTACATGTTGGGCTTCGGCGTGGAGATATAGTCCTTGAAGCGGCCCGGAATGGGATTGAACAGGTCGTGAATATGACCGAGAACGTTATAGCAGTCGGCAATATTGTCCACGATCACGCGGAACGCGTAAAGATCGTACAGTTCGTCGATGGTCTTGTTCTGCGCACGCATCTTGCGGTAGATGGAATAAGTGTGCTTGATGCGGCCATAGATCGACCCGTGGATGCCGACGGACGCCAGCCGGTCCGTGATCTTCGACTGGATGGCGTTCATGAAGCTGTTGGCACTGTCCTCGTTCTTTTTGAGATAGTCGATGATCTCCTGATAGCCCTCGGGATCGAGATACTGCAAAGAAGTGTCTTCCAGTTCCCACTTGATTTTCTGCATGCCGAGCCGGTGCGCCAGCGGCGCGTAAACCTCCATCGTCTCCATGGACTTGGAGATCTGCTTGGCGGGCGTCTGGTATTGCAGCGTCCGGGTATTGTGCAGCCGGTCGGCAATTTTGATGAGGATGACGCGGATGTCCTTCGACATGGCCATGAACATCTTGCGCAGATTCTCCATCTGCTGCTCTTCCATCGTAGAATACTGCACACGCGTCAGCTTTGTGACGCCCTCGACCAGATTTGCAACCGTCTCGCCGAACATGCGCGAGATCTCCTCAAAGCTTGCGTCGGTGTCCTCCAGGCAGTCGTGCAGCAGCGCCGCCGTGATCGCGTCGGTGTCGAGGCCGATCTCAGCCACGATCTCCGCTACGGCAAGCGGATGGATGATATAAGGCTCTCCGGATTTTCGGAGTTGGTTTTTATGCTTTTCATCGGCGTATTCATATGCCCGCTGGATAACCTCCAGATCGGTGGAGGGTGCATAACGGGTGATCGCCTGCATCATGGATTCGTAATGCTCTTGTTTGGTTTCCATTCAGGTTCCTGCCTTCTGCTTTTTCAGATGAATCAAAATCGGGCTTTTCTCAAGATCGACCTTCCGGCCATCCGCGCACAGGCGGATGCACAGCGACTTTGGCCGCTGCTCCAGCTGCAAAAGCCCCTGCTCTGCCAGTACGTCGAGGCAGATGCGCGTTTTTCCCGCGCTTAAGGAAAGCTTCGCGCAGCGCGAAATTTTACGACTCAGGCAGCCGAGTTCCTCAGACAAAACGCCGCCCTGTGAAAACGCCGCCAGATACCGCCAGACAGCGACAAAATCCTGCCGCGTGGGAAGCAGGCACTCAGCCTCGTCGCAGCTGAGTTCGCCGCCCGCCAGATGCTTTTTATAGACCGCGCGGTCATGCCCCTGCGCCTCGCGGAAGGCCTTGTCCGGCCGGATATCCACAAGATTCAGCTGCACGGAGCGCACGGAACGGTATTCATTGATCTGCGGCGTAAATGCGATGTCAACCACATCGCCCTGCGCTACGGCAGCGCGCTGCGCGTTGGTCGAGAAGAAGATCGCGCCCCAGGTATACGCGCCCTTGGAAAGCCGCAGGCGCAGATGCTTGCCGCCGCCGACCTCCGTCAACTCCGTGACATGCAGTCCCCGCATGCACAAGATCGGACGCGGACAACCTGCGCCGCAGGGCTCCAGATCGCCCAGCGCCTGAATATTCTCGATGGTCAGCAGTTCCGGCGGAATTTCGCAGTCGATGGCAAGTGCGGTGCTGCACGCGTCCGATTCCCGGAAACGCGCGCACAGGGCCATCATCTTTTCCCGGAAGGGCGCGATGCTCTCGCGCCGGATGGTAAAGCCGGCGGCAAGTTCATGCCCGCCGTAGCTTTCGAGTAAGCCGGACAGCTGCTCCAGTGACCGGAACAGATTGAATCCGCCGTAGGAACGCGACGAGGCCTTTCCCTTGTCGCCGTCGAGGCAGATCAGGAACGTTGGGCAGCTGTACTCCTCCGCCATGCGGGAGGCCACGATGCCGACAACGCCCTGGTGCCAGCTTTCATCCGCCAGCACGATTGCCTGCGGCGGGCCGCCGGGCGGGAGCATGGCGACGGCAGACTGATAGATGCTGCTTTCAATCTCCTGCCGCCTGCGGTTGAGTCGGCAAAGCGTCCCCGCCAGTTCGACCGCGCGCGCAGCGTCGTGCGTCAGGAATAATTCCGTTGCTACGTTGACCTCACCCATGCGCCCGGCAGCGTTGATACGCGGGGCCAGCGTATAGCCAATGGTTCCCGCCGTGACGGGTCCTTTCTGCACAGAGCATTCCGCCATCAGGGCCGCAATGCCGACGCGGCGCGGGTTTTCCAGCGCCTTTAAGCCTCGTGCGACCATTGTGCGGTTCTCGCCCGTCAGGGGCATAACATCCGCAACCGTGCCGAGGCAGAGGAAATCACAGTATTGATCCAAGAGCGTTTCCTGCTCACCCTCAATGGCGGCGGCAAGCTTGAACGCGACGCCGACGCCCGCCATCTCCGTGACCGGCTGCGGCTGATCTTTGCGGTGCGGATTAACAAGCGCGACGGCCTGCGGCAGTTCGGATTTGCACTCGTGGTGGTCGGTAATGACCAGATCGATGCCAAGTTCCCGGCACAGCGCCGCCTCCTGATTGGCCGTAATACCGCAGTCAACCGTTACAATCAGTTCCACGCCCTGTTTTTTGAGGGTATCGATCGCAATAGGGTTCAGCCCGTAACCCTCTTCGAGCCGGGCGGGGATATAGCTGGTCACATGGCCGCCTCTGCTGCGCAGATATTCCGTCAGCAGACAGGTCGCCGTGATGCCGTCAACGTCATAATCGCCGAAAACGGCGATATGCTCACGACGGGCCAGCGCCTGCTTGACACGGGCGGCAGCCTTATCCATGTCCAGAAGGTCAAATGGAGAGGAAAGCGGGGTGCTGCAGGATAAAAATTCGCGGGCCGCGCCCGCATCCCGATAGCCGCGGCTGCAAAGCAGCGCAGCGGTGATTGGTGAAAAGCCCGCCGCGCACAACGCCCTCGCGTCGGCAGGCTCATAAGACGAGATTGTCCAGGTTCCGTACTTCAATTCCAATGCACATCCATTATTTTTTCTTTTTCGGTTATTATAGCATTTCAAACCGAATATCACAATACAAAATGTGGATACCAACAGCGCAAAGAGCGGATTTTTCATACGGAACCGGCGGTTCCGGCGCGCAGGCGCGCTGTTTTGCTTTTCTTTGTAGTCCGGATGTGATAAAATAGCGGCAATCAAGAAGCTGGAGGATTCGGCATGCAGGAAAAGAAACGGAGCAGAACGCGCAGCCGCTGGCTGCTTCCGGCGGCGCTGGTGCTGGCTGGAGCGGCATGGTTTGAAAATTTCACGCTCTCGACGAGCACCGTGACCGCAGCCTGCGCGGCGCTGCCGGAGGCGTTTTCCGGGCTGCGCATCGTGCAGATCTCCGATCTGCACGGCAGACGCTTTGACGCGGAAAGCCGGTATCTGCTGGAGTTGGTACGCCTGCAAAGCCCAGATCTCATTGCCCTGACCGGCGATTTGGCCGACGAATTCACAGACTTTTCCATGCTCCCGCCGCTGTTGGAGGGCCTGGCAGCACTTGCACCGACGTTTTATGTGACAGGCAACCACGAATGGGTGCTCTCGCGCGAAAAGCGCGCAGCGCTCTTTTCCATGCTGGACGCGGCTGGCGTTGTGCGGCTGCAAAACGAATACAAGCTGCTTGAACGGGGACAGTTCTCCATCGTGCTGGCCGGAGCCGATGACCCGAACGGCCCGTTCGACCAGAAGCGTCCGGCGCAGCTTGTGCGCGAAATCCGGCAGGCTCGGGGCAAGGACGCGTATATCCTCATGCTCTCACACCGCAACGACGAACTGGATCTGTGGGCAAATATGGGCGTGCAGACCGTCCTGTGCGGCCACGGCCACGGCGGGATCGTGCGCCTGCCGTTCGTAGGCGCCGTCTTCGGAACGCATCTCGATCTGTTCCCGGACTATACAGCAGGCTTATATCAAAAGGGCCAAACCAACATGATCGTCAGCCGCGGTCTCGGCGGCAGCCGGAAGCTGCCGCTGCGCATCGGAAACCGCCCGGAGATCGTAACCGTGATTTTAAAAACAGATTCCGGAGAGATTTAAACTTTTTATAAACAATCGGCCTATGCGCTTGTATTTCCTCCGCAGGTTTTTATAATAGACTCCATCAAACGATTTGCAGATGGAGTGACAGACTATGTTTCGGAAAATCGGGGACGGACTACGGAAGTTTATGGCGGGGCGCTATGGCTCTGACCGGCTGAACCAGTGTTTGCTGGGCGCAGCGTTTGTGCTGATTCTCATCAGCGCCATCGGCGGCCGGCGGGTGCAGTGGATGTCCGTGCTGAGTTTTTTGGCCTATATCCCGCTCATCTGGTCAATCTTCCGCATGTATTCGCGCAACATCGAAGCGCGCCGGCGTGAAAACGCGGCGTTCCTGCATTTTTTCAGCCGTCTGACGGATAAGCAGTACCGCTATTTCCGCTGCCCCGGCTGCCGGCAGGTCGTCCGCGTCCCGCGCGGCAAGGGCAAAATCAACATTCGCTGCCCGAAATGCAGCCGCCAGTTCATCAAAAAGACCTGAGTGCGAAATTTATCTTGCTTTTCCCAGAACCGCCTGTTATAATATGCCCGCACGGAGCGGTATCGAAGTGGTTATAACGGCCCTGACTCGAAAGCATTAGGGATTCATGGAAACTTTTCGCCCGCAAACCCGCATGAACACTGGCTTTTTTGATTTCACATTTTTCGCGTAATCCCGTTTTTCCCTCCTTTTTTCTCCCCTACTTCCTGAAAACTTCTGGAATGCCAAGGAAAGTTGCGGTTGAAAATGAGAGAAAAAGTTGTAAAATAAAGTTGGGACATGGAGAGTTGTCCGAGTGGTCGAAGGTGCAGCACTCGAAATGCTGTGTACCGAAAGGTACCTAGGGTTCGAATCCCTAACTCTCCGCCAGACAGAGGTAAGCGATTGCTTGCCTCTGTTTTTCTCTATCCGGTTTCCTCCAGATCATTGTCGCCTGCCGGCAGCTCGGACAAATCCGCAGCGTTATGGAACAGTCCGCTGTTCAGTCGGCTGGCTGACCGCTGTACGGACTCCGACACCTCAAGATGCGCGTAAAGATTTGCTGTTGTACTATAATCGCTGTGGCCCAGCCATGCCTGAATATCCTTCATAGCTACGCCGTTGCGAAGCAATAAGCTTGCGCAACTGTGCCGCGTATCGTGAAAGCGGATATGCCGCAAGCCATTCTTCTTCAACAGATTTGAAAACGCTTCTGTAATGTAGTCTGGTTTGATCAGCTCGCCAATTTCATTGACGTAAACATATCCGAGGTATTTCCGATTGTAGCAATTACCGAACAGGCGCTGATCCTCCTTTTGCTGCTTGCGAAGCTCCCGCAGTTTCTTCTGAAAAAGCGGAATCAGCGGCAGAGTACGGATGCTGGACGCATTCTTCGCCTTGTCTTTGGCGTAAATAACAGTATGTTCTCCTTTTCGTGAATACGTTGTTACCGTGTGCGCTATGGTAAACAGGTTGTTCGCGAAATCGAAGTTCTGCCATTTCAAGCCAACGATTTCACTTCGCCGCAGGCCATAAAAGAATCCAAACAGGACAGCCAGCTCCAGACGCGTTCCTTCGGCTGCATGGATACACTCCAGTGCCTCATCCGGCATATAGAAGCTGCCAATGAAACGTTCGGTTTTTGGACGCTGCTTATGTGCTGCGTTACTTAAAATCACTTTGTCTTCAAGTGCCAGTTCCAATGCTGCGTGGATGGCAGCGTGATAGTGTGCAACCGTCGTTCCCTTTTTCTGCTTTCGTCCGTGCTCTGGATCGCCCTTTCGTTCATACCTGTAAAACTCACGCAGATGCGCCGGCTCCAGCTCAGACAGTTTAATGCCGGTTTCTTTGAAATAGGGATAAACGTTGTTTTCGACACAGTTGCAATAGCCGCTGTATGTGACAGGATCGACCTCTGTTTCTACATAGGACAGCCATGTGAGCATATAGTCGCAAAAGAGAATGTCAGAGGAAATCTTACCGACTGTCGCGAGCTGTGCATTTTGCTGTGCTTCCGGTTTTTCACCCGGAAGATTCCCGTACTCATCGTAGGTTGTGCAGAATTCCTCCAGCTTTTTCTCCGCTGCGCGCTTGTTGCCTTTCTTTACAGCAATTCCTGTGGAAACCCATTTTGAATAGCGTTTGCCGTCGCTGTGCTTGCAGTTCAAGACGGCATAATATGTGTTGTTTTTTTCTCGCAGATGACCCGATAACAAATTTCATTGCTCCTTTCACGAGCCGTAAACTCACCTGCCATTGCCTATATAAAACTTATACGGCAGATGTCCACGAATTTCAACGACATTCCATCAAATTCTGCATGGATTCTTATTTTGTTTCATGAATTCCCAGATAGTGTAAAATTTCACGCTTGGGAATGCGGAACAGCCGACCAACATTGAGCTTCTTCAAATCACCCTTTTTAATCAGACTGTACACAGTTTTCGTGCAAACGCCCAGCAATTCACTGGCTTCCTCTACGGTCAAAACATCCGGGTAGTCCGCGAGACGTTTCAGAGAGCGTTTGCTGTATGGCGACGCATTTTTCATTTTTGATCCTCCTGTTAGTTGGGTTAGCCATCCGGCAGCCCGTTCCTGCGCTCCGGTCAAGAGCACGTATTGCAGTCGCTGCTGTGCAGCGTTAGGCCGTGGGTATGCTCATATCGTCGCATACTGTCTGCGGCTGCTGTATCTCCCTGCCAGATGGGTGTTCGGTTGTCAAGGTGCATTGCTTGAGGGTCTTTACACTTAAAAAATAGGGGCCGCTTCGACTTTTTCTGCACGAATGCAAAAAAATTTTTGAAGCTACATATATTGCGCTGGGTGTAAGGTCGCAAAAAATGAAACGCCCTCGATCAAGAGAGCGTTTCTACCCTGCTGTTAATGCACAACAATTTGATTGAATGAATTGCGTTAAGTGTTATTCGTATGAAGAATTTTGGATACATATGGTTTGAAATAGCAGGCAAGAATGTCATCTTTGACTGTTGACCACTCTTTTTTGGCTTTGAAGAAATCGTCATTTTCCTTTGACATTGTAGATACCTCCGTTCCAAATTTTATGCAAATCAGTTAATTCCTCAATGCCGTCACCGGTATCACAAATACCCCGTCTGGTCGTTGATAGGCAGCTGAAGACAGTCCGCACAGGACACCAAGCACAACTGGAGGTTTCCCCTTTGGATCTGCTTCGATTTGTCGTTTGATTTCGAGAAGTCCTTCAGCAGCATCATTGATCTGGTTAGCTCCCAGTTTAATTTCAAAGGCACACCATTGGCCATCTGCTAATTCAATCACAGCATCGATTTCCTGGTTTTTATAGTCTTGATAGTGATACAGATTTGCCCCGAAAGACTCTGCGTAAATGCGAAGATCGCGCTCGCACAATGCTTCAAATAGGAATCCCAGTGTTTCCAAATCACCTAATAAACCGTCTGGCGTGGCCCTCAACAGCGCACAGGCCAGCGAAGGATCAGAGAAATGACGTTTTTCTGCCTGCTTTATCCGAACAGAAGAACGAATACCAGCAGAAAACGGCGGTTGATTATCTGTGATAAATAGTCTCTTAAAAATATCAAGATATGCAGCGACGGTATTGCCATCGATGTCTTCATCATCTACAGCCTTGATGTCTCTCATTAGAGTCTTATTTGTGGCAGTTGTGCTTTCGTTTCGTGCCAAGGAACGTAGCAGCAGGCGCATTTTTTGCGTATCGCGTTTTACTCCATCAATGCGGAACACGTCATCATCAATCACTGCATTCAGGTACTCCGTAGGCAATAGCATTGCCTGTTCCAGCGGCAGATCAAGGCTTCCGGGCCATCCCCCCGAAGAATCAGTGCAATCAGTCTTTTTAGGTCGACTTCCCCAGACAGCGCCGGTGTCAACTCGCCATGGCACAAGCTTTCCAAAGAAACCATGCCGCTAGAATCACCAGACTCATAAAGGGACATTGGACGCATTCGCAGCTTTCCAATCCGCCCTGCACCACTGTGTAGGACACCCTTATGGTTAGGTGTTGCAGAGCCAGTTAAGATATATTGACCTTTCTCTGATGTTTGATCCACCTTATACCGCACTGCATCCCAAAGAGGTGGAACCTCCTGCCATTCATCAATCAAACGCGGCGTTTCGCCATCTAGTACCAATGCAGGAGATAACTCGGCCAGTTGCCGATTTTGAAAATTATTGGCTGGATCACCAATGTATATCTCACTTTTGCTGTGATAAGAAGAAGTCCACGTTTTTCCGCACCACTTAGGTCCTTCGATGCAAACCGCGCCAAAGGCAGACAGATATTCTTTTACTTTGGCATCAATCACGCGAGGTTTATAATTTTGACGCTTCACACTATTCAACTCCCTAAAATTCTTTTGGCCTTATTATATCCGAATCAGTTGATTTTTGCAATATTATTCAGTCAAATTTCAAAAACTGATTCAGTCAATTTACATCATTCAGAAAACCCATTGACAAAAAGCCATAATTCGTGATAGGAAGTGATGCAGCTAAGACTTAACGCGATTATGGAGGGACAATAATGCCCTACACAAAACAGGAAAAACAAAAGCTGGAGCAGACCCGTTGGAGCGTGCCGAGATCCTGCGCCGGTGGCAGCCGTTTTTTGAACAGCTTCCGGAGTATGAATATCTCCGGAAGGAATTGACTTCCAAGTGGCCGTAAGCTGCCCTTTCCTTGACAACCACAATATCTTGTGGTAAAGTTGACTTGTAATTGAGATTTGTGCATACCGCTTGTGGCGCGACAGCCGCAGCGTTCGGAGTATTCCGACTTGCACACGCATTGTCAGGCTTTTACGATTTCCGGTAGAATTGCCATGTCCGCAGGACAGGTTTCTGCCGGATTTCTTTTTTGGGCGCAACGCCCACAGATTGCGGGAATGACCGCGACGCAGAAGAATCTGCGCCGCAGGAAGTTCCCGTTCTTTTTTTGCCCAAATGCCGAAAGGCTTTGAGGATATATTTTTTGAGAAAGGCGGTAACCAAATGAAAACAAGAAAGAAATGGCGTCCCGGAGGACGGCAGCGGCAGTCTGCGGCGTATCATCGCAAAGCGGTTCATGAGCGGAAGCGCGTGGTACGGCTGCGGGTATGGAAGAAGGGAGAAAAGAATGGTGTTGTGGCTGAAGTATGAGCCGCAGGAGTTGGTAGACACGAGCAATCTGAGCAACGAAGAATGGCTGTCCTATCGACGGCGGGGCATCGGCGGCAGCGACGCTGCGGCGATCCTCGGCATTTCGCCCTGGCGGACAGCACGGGATCTGTACTATGACAAGCTGAATGTTGTAAAGGCGGACATGGATGAAAACTGGGTCGCGCTGGAGATGGGACATCTGCTAGAGGATCTGGTTGCGCGGATTTTTGCGAAGAAAACCGGGCTGCATATCTTTCAGCGGAAGGTCATGTTCCAGCACCCACTGTATCCGTGGATGCTGGCAGACCTGGATTACCTTGCGGAGCTTCCGGATGGCAGCAATGCCATTCTGGAGATCAAAACGACAAATTATAATGCCAGAGAAAACTGGTGGTACAATGGTGAGGAGATCGTCCCGGTGTACTACGAATCTCAGGGTCGGCATTATATGTCGGTCATGAATCTGGACAGGGTCTACTTCTGCTGCCTGTATGGAAACAACGAGGACGAGGTTATCATCCGGCATCTGGACCGGGACTATGCCTATGAGTCGGAACTGATTGCATTGGAGGATGCGTTCTGGAATGACCATGTTCAGAAGCATCAGCCACCGGACTATACGGAAAGCGGCGACCTCATTTTGCAGAGTTTGCAGAGATGGAAAGGCATTGACCGAAAAGACTTGCCGCCGGCAGCGTTCGGCGCACCGCAGGTCACGCAGATCCACCAGTATTTGCAGCTTCAGGAGGAGAAAAACGCGCTTGCAAAACAGGTCACACAGCTGGATACGCAGATGCAGCAGCTCAAAGGCTTGCTTGTCAGCGAACTGGATGGTAAAGACTGCGCGACCTGCGCGGACGGTGAACAAAGCTACGTCATCTCCTACAACCCCATCCGCAGGCAGGGCATCTCCAAGGACAACCTGATCCGCTTGCGGGAGGTTTACCCGGAGATTTACGCACAGTTTGTGGAAACGTCGGAGTCCAGACGGTTCAGCATCAAAATCGCGGCGCAGCCCGCCGCTTGAGTGAGGTGAAAAAACGAATGATTGCAGCCTATGATAAGCTCATCTACTTCAATGAAGCCAGCAAATACACCATTCTTCGGATGCGCACGGATGATCCGTCTGTTCCGGAAGAAGCCCGTTCCCAATATACGTTCCGAGACCGGATGCTTCGGTTCACCGCTGTCGGCTATGGACTGCCGCAGACGGATTCCGTCAAGCTGGAGATCGAGGGCGACTGGAAAGAGGGCAAGTACGGCCTGCAGCTCCATGTGGAGCACTGGCACGAGCTTGTGCCGCCGACAACGGAAGGACTTCTGAGCTATCTTTCATCGGGGCTTCTCAAAGGCATTGGAGAAAGTACAGCCAGAAGCATTGTCCAGCGGTTCGGCACAGATACGCTCGATGTGCTGGAATACCATCCGGAGAAACTGTTGGAGATCCGCGGCATCACGGAGCAGAAGCTGGAGGAGATCAAGACGTGCTACGCGGAAAGCCGTGCCATGCGGGATATTATGGAGCTGCTGACACCGTTTCAGGTCACGCCAGTGACGGCGATGAAGATCTATCAGCACTTCGGCCCCGCCTGCACGGATATCCTGCGAAAAAGCCCGTTCCGGCTCTGTGAAATATCCGGGTTTGGATTCAGGCGCGTCGATACGATCATCCGCAAGTCCGGCGGCGACCCGCACGACCCGGTTCGTATCCACGGTGCGATGATTTGTGCGCTGGAAAACGCGCGGCAGCATGGGCATCTGTATCTGGAGGTCAATGCCTTGCTCACAGAATCCCTGCAATTCCTCAACGAGCCGATCCCGCTTCCTCAGATGCAGGTCAGGCGTGCGGAGGTAGAGCAGAAATTGCAGCAGATGGCAGAAGACAACGAGATCGTTTCCGATGGCGGGCGGTTGTACCTTCCGCATATTTTCATGCAGGAGGTAGAGACTGCGGCAAAGGCGGCAGCCATGCTCATGGAACACACGGAGAAAATTGATGTGACGCTTCCACTGGAGCAGGTCAAGCAAAAACTCGGCTTGCACTTAACAAAGCGGCAGAGCCGCGGCGTTGAGGTGGCGATGGAGCGGAATCTCTCCATTATCACCGGCGGCCCCGGCACTGGCAAGACGACAGTTCTGAAAGCTATCATCGAGGTCTACCGGATTTTGCACCCCAAAAACCGCATCGTCCTCGCCGCGCCGACCGGCAAGGCCAGCCGACGCATGGCACAGAGTACCGGTATGCTGGAGGCGCTGACGCTGCACAGTCTGCTTGGCTTGCAGGGCGATTTTTGCAGCAAGGACAAGCAGGATCAGCCGCTGCAAGTTGATTTTCTGATCGTGGATGAGGCGTCCATGGTGGATATGTGGCTGGCGCATCAGCTGTTTACGCGCTTACAGAAGGACACGAAACTCCTGCTGTTGGGCGACGTCGATCAGCTGGAGAGCGTCGGTGCGGGCAATGTGTTCGCGGAGCTGATTGGAAGCGGCATCGTGCCGGTGACGGTTCTCGATGAGATCTTCCGGCAATCCAAGGACAGCCTGATCGCCTACAACGCCAAATTCATCAACGAGGAAAACAGCAGCCTGTTCTATGGTCCGGATTTTCAGTTCGTCAAGGCGGAAAATCAGGAAGAAGCCGCAGCGCAGATCCAGACGCTCTATTTGCAGGAATTGCAGGATACGTCCATTGGACAGCTTCAGATCATCTCGCCCTACCGGACGGATGGAGAAGCGTCCTCCAACGGCCTGAATGCGCTGATCCGCGAGACGGTCAATCCGCATACGGAAAAGATTCCGGAGTTTGCGTTCGGAGAACGTATTTTTCGTCTGCACGACCGTGTGATGCAGACCAAGAATAATTACAGTCTGGAAGGTTATGATTCCGCGTGTAAGCAGAAATTCAAGGGTGTGTTCAACGGCGACATCGGGAGCATCTGCAAGATCCTACCCGATAAGCTGTGCGTGGATTTTGATGGGCGCATCGTGGAGTATTCCAAAAGCCAGCTCGGTGATCTGGAATCGGCATATGCCATTACGATCCACAAATCCATGGGTTCGGAGTACGAAACGGTCATCATTCCCATTTTGATGGCGCACCGCATTTTGCTGACGAAGAATCTGATCTATACCGCCGTGACACGCGCAAAGAAGCGTGTGATTCTGGTCGGGCAGAAGCGTGCGCTGTTTCTGGCGATCCACTCCGGCAGAAAGGTCAAACGGAACACCTGCCTTGCCGAACGGATCTTAAAGTACAATCAGGTATTCAGACAAAAGGCTCTGCCGCAGGGCGCGACAGAGCAGAAATTGAAAAAAGCCGGTTAAGTTGAGATGGATGTGCAGAATTTGCGCAGTCATCTCTTATTTTATTTATGGAAGGAGTTCTAAGAAATGAATGACAACAAATCCACTGTGATGAACAACGCCGCCGTGCAGCAGCTGCGCAAGGTGCCGGGCTTTGACCCGATGAAGCTCCTGCGCAAAACGATCTCCGTCAAAACCGGGCATCCGGTCTGGAAGCTGGATCTCCGCTATAAGCGGCTCTGGTTCCGTCTGGCCTGCCCGAACGGGAGAATGCTCCTGAAGCCGCTGCGCATCAGCGACCAGCTGGCAATTATCGAAGCGCAGGTTTATTTCAGCAAGGACGATCCGGTTCCGGCCGCCAGCTTTACCTCCGAACAGCGCAGGGAGAATGTCCCCGGCGGGGAATTTCTCCGTGCCGCACAGGAGGACGCGCTCAACATGGCACTGGAAAACGCCGGCTTCGGTATCCAGTTCTGCGACGTGAGCCGCGACTACGGCGGCGAGCTGTTTGGGTCAGAAGTGCCGATCCAGACAGAAGTCGAAGAAGCAGCTGTCGAGGAAACCAAAGCGCTCATTGCGGAGGAAACCATCGCAGAAACAGCGCCGACGATGGATATGGATTCCGCGTCCGCCGAACAGCACGTTGTGGAAACAACTGCTCCTGTTATGGAAGAAACGCCTGACCTTCATGTCGTGCCGCCCCAGCAGGAAGAAGCTGTGGAAGAAGTTGCAGAACAGCCGCAGGCCGCGTCCTATACGGCAGATATGGATGTCAGCGAGATCACGCAGCGTATGACGGTGGACGAAGCCAAGACCGTTGTGGTGCAGATCGGCACCTGCCGCGGCTGGACGCTCGAACAGGTCGCGCAGCGCCGTCCGGCGAGCCTTAAGTGGTATCTCTATGGCTGCGACCAGGCGGACAATATTCTCAAAGCAGCTGCATCCGTCCTGCTGGACAATCTTCAGCAGAAAGCCGGATGAAGCGTCAAGTTTGGATGAAAGGGTGTGGCCGTTATCAGAGCCGGTTCTTCGCAGTTTCCGTTCCACATTACAGACATTGCAGCGCTGCTGCGGCTCAATATCCGCAGACGCGGCCCGGATTTTCTGTATGTGGACTGCCCGCTTTGCGGCGATCATCGCGGCAAGCTCTACCTGAAAACGTCACGGGACGTATGGCACTGTAATTACTGTCAGGAGTCCGGTGGGATGCTGGCGCTCTATGCAAAGGTCTACGGGATCAGCAACGCGGACGCCTATCGGGAGATCTGCGAAGCGCTTCAAACCGGAGATTACGCGCCAGAGTACCAGAGCTACCAGAACCGGCAGCCGCAGGAAATCGCGCAGTCGGTCAGAGCACCCAGACAGGCAATCCATCAGACGCTTTCGATGCTGTTTTCCATGCTGTCGCTGACGCCGAAGCACCGTGCGCATCTGCGTGAGGTGCGCGGTCTGACGGACGACCAGATCGAACGGTTCGGCTTCAAAAGCACCCCGCCGCCTTATCTCTGCAAGAGTCTGACGGCGCGGCTTTTGAAGCAGGGGTGTACCCTGCAGGGAGTCCCCGGCTTTTATCTGGCGGAGGACGGCAGATGGACAGTACGATTTGGAACACGCACGGCTGGGATTTTGATCCCAGCCAGAAGCGCGGACGGACTGGTCTGCGGCGCGCAGATCCGGCTGGATATCCCCATCCGGGAGGAAAACGCGCCCGCCGATAAGGAGGGCACGAAGTACCTCTGGCTGTCGTCGAGCAGCAAACCGATGGGGACATCCTCGGAAAGCCCCATCCACTTTGTTGGCGATCCGTGTTCCAGAGTGGTCTATGTGACGGAAGGGTTACTCAAGGCTGACATTTGCCATGCCTTGATGAACCGCACCTTTGCAGCAACTGCCGGAGCAAACAACGTGTCCAAGCTGGACGAGCTGTTTGCGTTCCTCAAAAAGAACGGCACAGAGGAGATCATCGAGGCGCAGGACATGGACAAGTATCGGAATGTTCACGTTGAGAAAGGTGCCTCCAAGATCTATCTGATGGCACGGAAGCACGGGCTGCAATGCCGTCGGCTGACATGGAACCCCAACTATAAGGGCTTAGATGACTGGCAGCTTGCGCTCCGGAAGAATGCTGCGAAGGAACCGAAGACCATGACGTTCCGGGAGCGGTATTTGTACGGCGCGTGTACGTTTTCCGAGATGGACGCCTGCGTGGAACGATGGCACAAAGCGCAGCCGGATGGTGTGCCCTTACAGGCATACCTTGGCTTGCTGGACGAAGAATATCACGCTTTTCTGCAGCCCGGCGGCAATGCGCAGTTGGAAGAGCTTTTGAATGCACAGCGTAAGCAGCTCGGCTGCCGCATTTATCAGCTGGAATTTACGGACACGGAGAAGACAAAGCCGTTTGCATTCTCCGGGATCGACGCGCTTCACAAGGCAGGCTTTCAGCAGCCACCCGCGAGCGAATACCGGCTGGTGCGTGATGAAGCGATATTTTGCCCAAAAGATGAGCCGGACTTGGCTGTGCTGGAGCGTGTATTTGACCACTATAACGGCAAGCTGCCGGCGGACTATCCAGGGCGCTGCATCGCGCCGTCTGATGTGCTGGAACTGTACGACGCAGAAAAGCGGCGGTATTACTATCGGGATAGGAAGCAGTTCGTGCCGGTGGCGTTTTCTCCGCTGCTGGTCAGACCAATGCTACGGAAAGATGGATATGGATGAGAGAAATGAGATCGTGCAGCTTTGCGCATTTTGCCGCAGCCTTGGCGCGCACGTCCGCGAAGTACAGGATGGCGCCAGCTTTACGGCAATGCTCTGGGAGGATGCAGACAGCGTCAGTGAACGCGATGCCGCTGAGATCCAGAGGAAAATCAAACGAAAGA
>ERZ827512.1249-NODE-1249-length-26553-cov-11.686807_pt1 | contig 26553 bp, 29 predicted proteins | sample MGYA00519916_ERZ827512 | MGnify/ENA primary metagenome ERZ827512 (study PRJEB31778, sample SAMEA3449335) | human gut metagenome | biome: human gut; feature: human-associated habitat; material: faeces | place: United Kingdom | collected 2010/2012 ... | reverse complement strand
CGTGAGCGAGAACAAGGCGTATGACATGGAGATCGAACTGGACGACGAGGACGGCACGCTCGTCTATGAGGTCGAGTTCAAGGCCGGCAATATGGAATACAGCTACGAGATCAACGCCGCCACCGGTGCCACTCTCAAGCACGAGGCAGAGATAGATGATTGATGCGAAAGCTGAAGGTATGCGGTGCAGGCGTACTTGCAGGGCAGAGTAATATTTAGAAGCGCAGAAAATACCATCAGTTAACAAGGGCAGACCCGCCTGTCACCGCGCCTTTTCGGCGATTTTTGCCCTTTTCGCCTTGGCGGGCACGCGCCCGCCTGCGTCTCAAAAACCAAAAATCCCTGGAAAATCCATCGCTGACAGGTGCGGAGCAGTTTTGCCGGAGCAGAAATGTGTCCAGACAAGAAAAGACCCGCAGGGAATACTTGCCGTATTGCCAAGGGGCTTGACGCAGTATGGGCGCATTTCTGCCCGTCAAAACCGTGTCTGCCCTTGTCAACTGATGGTAATCTGACCATAACATGACCTGCGCTTGGTGAACATGTAAACATATGGAACATATGGCAAGATGGCTTTTGCGTTTGCGGAAGCCATCTTGCCATATCATACATCGGCGCAGAAGCAAAAAGGCTCCCGGCATATGCAAGAGGTCATACGCTTCGCGGGTAATGGAAGCAGCCGGCGTTTGCGGGAAGATCACAATTTGCGGTGGTGAGCTTCAAATACCGCTTGCCTTTTTGTGCATGATATAATATACTATTGGTATGTGTACTAAAACGTTTGGGAAGAGGTGGTATTTTTGCGGAGAGACAGCAGTGGAACAAAGAGGAAAATACTGACCGTGTGCGTCCGTCTCTTTCTGGAGCAGGGATATAAAAACACCTCTGTCAGTCAGATCGTGGAGGAAGCAGGCGTGGCAAGGGGAAGCTATTTGAATCTGTTTCCCACCAAGGACAGAATTTTGCTGGAGCTGACCGAAACGATGTTCGGCGGACAGTTCGGCGTGGCGAGAAGCATTGCAGACAGCAAGCTGCCGCCGGTTTACGCCTATGCGGTGGAAACGGCGATACAGCTCACTCTTACCGAGCTGAACGAGAATCTGCGGGAGATCTACATCGAAGCCTACTCCCTGCCTGAAACATCGGAGTATATCTACCTGCATACCACGGCAGAGCTGAAGCAGATCTTCGGCGGGAATTTCCCGGATTACAGCGACAGCGATTTTTATGAGATGGAAATCGGCACGGCGGGGCTGATGCGCAATTATATGGCACGGAAATGCGACATCCATTTCCCGCTGGAACGCAAGCTCAGCCGTTTTTTGACGGCGACCATGCGGGTGTATCAGGTGCCGGAGGAGGAACAGGCAAGGGTGCTTGCCTTTATCCAATCACTGGATATCAGGGCAATTGCCACCAAGGTCATGTATAAGCTATTCGCCATGCTGGAGATGAAATACGATTTTAAGCTGTCGAGGGACGGAGAAACGGAGGTAACAACATGAAGAAACGAATACTTAGTATCCTGCTCATGTGCTGCATGGTGTTGACGCTGCTGCCGGTGCAGGCACTGGCGGAGGACTCGGCCTACACCGTGGGCGAGGATACCGGCGTATCAGCGCGGGCGCTTGCCAGAACCGCCGGAACAAAGCTGAAAGCGGACAACATCGCCACCTATATCGCTAACGGCTTGGGCAGCGGCGTGTATACGCTGGCGGAGGACGTGACCATCTCCGGCACACTGCGGGTCACGGGCGAGGCCACGGTAGATTTGAACGGCTATGTGCTGCGCTATGCCGAAGAAGCGGAGCCGGGCAGCATCTTCCGCGTCACGGGGGGCAAGACCCTGACTATGACCGACAGCCGCCCTGCGGCGACCCATGAAGATGCCAAGCTCCCCGCAGGCGGCCTCATCACCGGCGGCGAGGGCTACCGGCGAGACTATGGCGCGGGACAGTCCTACAGTTACTATGGCGGCGGCGTGTATGTGGAGGCGGGCGCGTCCTTCGTGCTGGCGGGCGGCACCATCTATGCCTGCGGCGTCCAGAGCGGAGCGTTTCAAGCGTTTGGCGGCGGCATCTATGCCGAGGGCGGCTCCGTCACCATGACCGGCGGCGCCATCCGGAACTGCGTTGTCTCCGCCAACAACGGCGCCAACGGCGGCGGCGTATACATTTACTCCGGGGCTTCCTTTACCATGGAGGGCGGCGTCATCGCCGGCTGCTCTGCCATGGGCGGCGGCATCTTTACATCCGGGAGTACCGTCCGGATCACCGGCGGCCGCATCGAGAACTGCAAGGCAAGCGGACGCGGCGGCGGCCTGTCTGTCCGCGGCCACGCAGACCAGATATCTGTTCTGGACGCTGCGATCTCCGGCTGCGAGGCGAAAAACGGCGGCGGCGTGGCTCTGATCGGCTTTGCCGAGCTGGAGCTGGGGGAGAACGCCCGCATCACGGGCTGCAAAGCCACCAACGGCGCCGCAGTCTATACGGATCTTGACAACCCCCTTACCGTCAACTATCCCGGCTGCTTCCTCTATGCCAACGGCGGCCGGGTGGAGGGCTCGGTGTATGTGGGAACGAACAAGATTGGCACAAAAAATAACTACTTAGACTCCGTAAAGGCCACCAACGCCATCGACCACACGGACGGGAAGCCTACCACAGTCTTTACCGACAATGTCTCCTGCGAGGGCGACATAAGGGGCGGCAGCTTCCATGGCAGCGTCACCGTGACGGACTCTAATGGGGACATGGGCACAGCGTGGGAGAAATTCTGCGGCAACCTCTCCGGCGGCACGTTCTACGGCCCTGTCACCACGGAGTGCCATGTCTCCGGCGGCACCTACTACGGCGGTCTGACCATGGGTGAGACCGCAAAGCTCAGCGGCAAGCCCATGAACACCGGCAGCGAGCTTACTGACAAGACCAACATCCCCAACCCCAACGGCAAGCCCGTCACCGTGACTTATAAGTACGGAAAGCTGGGCGGGACCTATGCCAAGCAGATCGTCCAGGCGGGCGAGACGGCCAAGACCCCCGCCGAACCGGCAAGAGAGGGTTATACTTTCATCGGTTGGGATAAGGCGATTCCCGCAACCATGCCTGCGGAAAACATCACAATCACCGCACGTTGGAAAGACATCGAAAAGCCGACGGGCGAAATTATCATAGGCACAGATAAATGGCAGGAATTCTTAAACGAGCTCACCTCCGGCCTGTTCTTTAAGGATACGCAGGAGGTAACGATAAACGCCGCCGACAACAGCGGAACCGTATTTATCTCCTATTTGGTAACAGATCAGGATCTCTCCGAAGAGGAGCTGAAATCTCTTGTGTACCGTGGGTACGATGAGCCGTTCCGCATAGAACCCAACGGAGAGTATATTGTTTATGTAATGCTTGTTGACGCGAGCCTGAACATAACCTATCTTCGTTCCGACCGCCTGACGCTTGACAATGTGCAGCCTGTCATCAGCGGCGTAGAAAACGGCAAGACCTATTGTGGAGCACGGACGGTTGCAATTACCGAGAAGTATATAGATACCGTTACCGTAAACGGCACGACAGTCGAGCTTGACGAAAGCGACAGCTTCCGCCTTGCTCCGGCAAACGGCGGACAGAAGATCATAGTTGCCGACAAGGCCGGCAATACCACAGAAATGACCGTGACGGTCAACGACGGGCACACTTACGGTGAATGGGCATCCAACGGCGACGGTACGCACACCCGAAAATGCACGGTAGACGGCTGCGCTGGCTCCGAAACCAAAGACTGCTCCGGCGGGAAAGCGACCTGTAGGGACAAGGCAAAGTGCGCGGTCTGCGGAAAGACCTACGGCGAGCTTGATGCGAAGAACCACGCCGACTTAAAGCACATCCCGGCAAAGGCGGCGACCTGGGTCGCCGAGGGCAATATCGAGTATTGGTACTGCGAAGGCTGCGGCAGGTATTTCAGCGACAGGGACGGTACAAAGGAGATCAGAAGAGCCGACACCGTAACGGCGAAGCGGAAGAGCAGTTCCGCAGCGGCGAAGCCGGAGGACGATCCCAAATCGCCGGGTACCGGCGACACAAGCCACCTTGCGCTGTGGATCGCTCTGCTGTTTGCCAGCGGCGGCGCAGCCATCGGCACTACGGTTGTCAGCAGAAAAAAGTACAACAGATAATCGACTCGCGAGGCTATGAAAGCGTTCATCGATAAGGCCGCACAAATGAACCGCGCCGCATGACCTGCGAGGCGCGCAGGCAAGACGAACACAAAAAGCACTTTTCTGACAAGTTTGGATGGTGGAAGCTTTCCTTTGTGTGCTGTATAATAATGGCACAGACAAGGAGGTGGTCAATATGCTGGCAGAGAATCTGGCGCTCCTGCGAAACCTCCGCGGTATGACGCAGGAGGAGGTGGCGGAGGTCATCGGCATCTCGCGCCAGTCCTACTCCAAGTGGGAGCAGGGCGAAACGATCCCCGACATTGAAAAATGCGACCGCTTGGCAAAATTCTACGGGGTCGCTATCGATGCCCTCGTCCATCAGGATGAGGAGATCGGCAGGACGCGGGTGGCGCCCGCCCCGGTGGGCAAGCACCTGTGGGGAACGGTGGCGATGGGCACCAAGGGGCAGATCGTCATCCCCAAGGCAGCGCGGGATACCTTCCATCTGAGCGAAGGCGACCGCCTGGTCGTCCTCGGGGACGAGGAGCAGGGCATCGCGCTCATCAAGGCGGAGGTCTTTGAGGAGCGGATGCAGGAGGCCCTGCGTGCAGGTCAGAAATCCAACGAATAAAAGAAGGTGCGATCATGAAATGTCCCGAATGTGGAAAGGAAATGCGGGAGGGATACCTCTTTTGCAGCAAGGACGGCGCGTTCAGCTTTGCAAACGAGGTGCCGGGTGTATTTGAGAACGCGAAGAATGCCGATGGCTTTGTGAAGATCACAGACCTCAAGGCCAGTCACCGGACGAGAGTTCCGGCGTCCATCTGCGAGGAATGCAGGACGGTCATGCTCAAGTATTGAGCGAAGCTGCCGTTTCCGACCGAAAAAGCCCCCAAGCCGTTGCGTCAAAACGGCTTGGGGACTTGCTATATTTGCGCGGTTGAGGGAAGTGCTTCAGATGTTGTCTGATTAGACTTCTTTGCCCATCTGATAGGCCTGCTCCAGCGCGGGATGCCCGGCGATCTCGCCCACGCCGTTCACGCCGCCTGCGAACACCGTGCCTGCCAGCGTCTCGGAATTGCCGCCCCTGCGGGGACTGGAGGAAATGATCCGTACCTTTTTATTCATCGTAAACCACTCCTTGCATTTCAAGTTTCCCTGTTGTATTTTCATAATAGTACCTGCACCCGGCTTTCTGTCAAGATGCATTTGAAAATTTTTGCGCGGGAGAGGGTCGCGAAAAAAGGTTGACATTTCCCGACGACACTGCTACCATGGAGCGGTACGCCGAAAAGGCGAATTTTGAACGGAGGTGAAGGTTCATGGATAGCTGCGGAAGTACAGGACGAAGCCGGATGTGCGGCGCGTGGGAATATGAGCTTCGGATGCGGTCATTCATGGACTTGAACTGACCACATTCCATTTTGTCGTGTTCTTCTGCACCGCATCTCAGGCGTCTTGCTGCGGCAACTATCGCTGAGGCGGTGCATTTTTGCGCCTATTTTCAGAGCCAAAGGAGGACACGACTATGATGAACAATATGGTAAAGAAGGATCTGACCCAGGATATCAGCAGCCGGATGAGCGGCAACTTTGTGTGCATCCGCGACACGCTGACCATCCGCGAGGCCATGAGCGAGCTGGTGCGGCAGGCGGGAGTCCACGACAACATCGCCACGCTGTATGTGGTGGATGCGGGCGGTGTGTACGCCGGCGCCATCGACCTGAAGGATCTCATCATTGCACGGGAAAACGATCGATTGGCGGACATCATCCGCCGCGGCTATCCCTACGTTTTCGCCAATGAGCGGACGGCGGACTGCGCGGAGCGCATCGCGGACTACGAGGAGGACTCCCTGCCGGTGTTGACGGAGGACCGCCATATCGCGGGCGTCCTGACGGTGCAGGAGCTGGTGGAGCTGGTGGACGACGCCATGGGCGACGACTACGCCAAACTGGGCGGCCTGACCTCGGAGGAGGACCTGCGGGAGCCGGTGCTGGTCAGCATGAAGAAGCGGCTGCCGTGGCTCATCGCCCTGCTGTTTCTGGGTATGGGCGTATCGTCCGTGGTGGGTGTTTTCGAGTCGGTGGTGGCGGTGCTGCCTGTCGTCATCTGCTTCCAGTCGCTGGTGCTGGACATGGCGGGCAACGTGGGCACCCAGTCGCTGGCCGTCACCATCCGCGTGCTGATGGACGAGAAGCTGACGTGGCGGGAAGAACTGGCCCTGCTGGGCAAGGAGATGCGGGTGGGCCTGCTGAACGGCGGGTGCCTGGGCGTAATGGCTCTGGCGTTCCTGGGCGTCTACGTCCGCGTGTGCAAGGGCTACGCGTGGCTGTCCGCATTCCTCATCTCCGGCTGCGTGGGGGTGTCGCTGGTGGTGGCCATGGTCATCTCCAGCCTGGTGGGAACCCTTATTCCTATGCTGTTCCACAGGATCCGCATCGACCCCGCCGTGGCCTCCGGCCCGCTGATCACCACCGTCAACGATCTGGTGGCCGTGGTGACCTACTATGGGCTGGCGCTGGTGTTTCTGGTGAATATGTTTCATATCTAAGGGAAAACGGGAAAGCTCTCCTGAGCTTTCCCGTTTTTATGCGAATTACTGCTGCTTCGTGACCTGACGGATGCCTACCAGGATCAGTACCGAACCCAGCAGCAGGGCGGGCGTCAGCGGCTCATGCAGGAGAACTACGCCTGCAAACATGGAACACAGGGTGGTCAGAGATCCCAGGGACGACAGCTTCACCACGGACATCTTCCCCGCCGCGTAGTTGACCATGTTGTTGCAGAGGATGGAGCAGAACAGGCTCAGCACCACCACGCAGATCAGGAACTTCGGATCCGACAACGGCCGCACGTAGGCGGCGAGGTCGCCCTTGATGGTACGGAGGGCCGATAGGGTGAACGCCGCCGCGCAGGCCAGCATCACGACATATGTCCGCTCGAAGGCGGTGAACTCCTGAGCCGTCCGGCGATTCACCGTTTTATACGCGCCGGAGGTCAGGCAGGCACCCATCAGGAACACCACGCCCAGAGGGCGAATGATGCCCATGGAGCTGCCGGAGACCGTCATCAGCATGACGCCCGCCACCGGCAGCAGACAGAACACGGCCTGGCGGCGGGTGGGGTACTCCTTCAGGAACAGCACGGACAGCAGAATGGCCACCACCGGCGCCACCGCCAGCACCACGCCTGCGAACGTGGCGTTGGTATACAGGATGCCGTAGCTCTCAAAGTAGAAGTACATAGGCTCCGTGACGGCCAGCAGAAGCAGCGGCTTCAGATTTTTCCCGCGGAGGGATACCTTCGCCTTGCCAAACAGGATCATCAGCGTCATCAGCAGCGCCGACAGCAGAAAACGGATGGACAGCAGCACGTCCGGCTGGGCCACCTCCATGGCTACCTTGGAAAACAGGACGCTGAAGCCCCAGATGATATGCCCCAGGGCGGCCATGGCCAGCGGCATCCAGGGCCGGCCTTTCAATGGTGTATGCTCCATGGGTCAATATCCCTCCTCAAATTGCGTCCTTATTATAATGAGAGATAGAGGGGTTGTAAAATACAATTTATCATGCTATCCTATCGAGCAGATTCAATAGAAGTGAGGCTTTACCATATGACAAATGCGGGAATCGAGGCTTTTCTTATCGTCTGCAAGCAGCACAGCATCTCCAAGGCGGCGGCGGAGCTGTTCATCAGCCAGTCATCCCTGAGCATCCGTCTGCGGACGCTGGAAAAGGAGGTGGGGTGCCCTCTGTTCTTCCGGCACAAGGGCAGCCGCGAGATGGTCCTGACTGAGGAGGGCAAGCGGTTTTACCAGCTGTCCCTGCAATATCAGGACATCGTGCGCAGTATGCTGGCCATTGGGAACCGGAAAAGCAGTCTGCGGCTGTCCGCTCTCAACAGCGTGTCCACGTATCTGCTGCCGCCGGTGTATGAGCAGTTCATGCGGGACCACCCCGACATCCACCTGGAGATACAGGACATGACCGTGGAGGCGGCCTGCCAGAGCCTGCTGCGGGGCGAGACAGACCTGGCGTTCACCTCGGACGTGCCCCGCACCGATGCCATACGGGCGGAGCTGGTGATGACGGAACCTATGGCCCTCATCTGCGCGGCAGGCTCCTGCTATTCCGATGGCATCGGGCCGGACGAGCTGCCCGTCCGGCAGGAGGTGTACGTGGGGTGGACCGACGAGTTTGCCCGCTGGCATCAGGAGCTATGGGGTGTGGACGCGGTGCCCCGGATCCAGCTGGAGATCATGAGCCAGCTGCAGATGTTCATGACCAAGCGGGACAGCTGGGCCGTGGTGCCCCGCAGCGTGGCCGATGGGCTGTGCGCCGCAGGCGGGAGGCGGCTGGCGGCGGCGTTCCCCTTGCCGGAGCGCCGCATCCACGCGCTGCAGAAAAAGGCGGTAAGCCTGGAGGCTGCGCAGCTGTTTCTGGGCATCACCCGCCGGCTGTGGGCCGCAGCGGAGGCATGAGCGCGAAGCCGCGCCAACGGGGCTGAGGGAAAGAAAACCGAAAAAAGACTCCGGCGAGAGGAACTCGCGGAGCGACCCGGCGCGGGAAATATGTGGAAAATACAGGGAGGGACCGGTTTTCACCGACCCCTCCCTGCTGTTGCTATTGCGGCGGTTCAAGGAGCGGTGCTCTTTTTCGGCACGAAAAAGCCGGACATATCGGCATGCTCCAGCGTCAGCAGCTGCACCTTTCTGTCGATGCCGCCGGCGTAGCCCGTCAGACTGCCGCCGGCGCCCACCACGCGGTGGCAGGGGATAATGATGGAGATCGCGTTGTGGCCTACCGCACCGCCCACCGCCTGAGCGGACATATGGGAAAGGCTCTGCTGCGCCGCCAGCTGCTGCGCCAGCTGGCCATAGGTGACGGCCTGGCCGTAGGGAACGCGGAGAAGCAGATCCCACACGCGGCGGCGGAACGCGGAGCCAATGGGGTGCAGCGCAGGCAGGAAGTCCGGCTCCCTGCCTGTGAAGTACACATCCAGCCAGCGCTTGGCCTCCGAAAGAACGGGGGTGTCCTGCTCCGTGTGCTGGGCGGGCAGGTCACGAGCGAAGTGTTTCTGCCCGTCGAACCATAGGCCGGTGAGCCCCATCTCATCCGCTGTCAGCAGGATGCTGCCCAGCGGGGAATCGTAATGCTGCGTAAATGTCATGGCGTGCGCCTCCCCTGTTTTGGCGGCTGATAGTCCTTCATCTCCGGAATGGCCCCGCCGGCGACCGCCCACAAATACAGGCTGGCCACGCTGCCGTAGGGACTGAAGCGGCGGCGGTATTTTTCGAACAGCCTGCGGTCGATGCTGCGGTGGTGGTAGACCATCCGCAAGCCCCGCAGGATGGCCAGGTCGTCATAGCTGAGGATGTCGGGGCGCTGCAGGCAGAACAGCAGGATCATCTCCGCCGTCCAGACGCCGATGCCCTTCAGACCGCTCAGGGCGCGGATGGCCTCTGCGTCGGGCATGTGCGCCACGGCGTCCAGATCAAAGGCGCCGGTGTGGACCTTTTCGGCAAAGTCCGTGATGTATTCCGCCTTGCGGAAAGTCATGCCCAGCGCTTGCAGCCGGGGGACACCTGCGGTCAGGACGTTCTCGGCGTTCACCCTGCCCAGCGCGTCCTGCATCCGCTGCCAGATGGTGGCCTGGGCCTTGGTGGAGATCTGCTGGCCCACGATATGGTGGACCACGGCGGAAAACAGATCCGTGTCTACCGCGCGGCGGACAGGGCCCACGCGGTCGATGACCTCACCAAGCCGCTTGTCCTTCTGCCGCAGGTAGGAGAGCTCTGTCTCCCCGTAGGTGAAATACATATCCGCCGCCTCCCTGCACGCATGTTACGGTATCCATTATAAATCAGGCGATGGAGTCCGTCAAGAATAGTCGAACAGATTTTCTATGTTTTGATTCTTTCAGAAAAAGTCGGATTTTCTCTGTACCGCAGGGCGGTATTCACGGTAAGCTGCGACATAGAAAGACGTGCGGGACACGGGCCCGCCGCTGAAAAGAGAAAGGAGCCACCCTCATGACGTACAGCTTTGACGAGATCATCGACCGCCGCCATACCAACGCCTGGAACACCGACGGCTTTTGGGGCAGCTTTGTCTACGCGGCGGAATACGCCGGAAATGCCCCCGCGCATTGTCTGCGTGACCAGAGAAGAACAAGCGAAAAGCCGCCCGTTGGGCGGCTTTTTCCTGCATACTCACCGGCGGCAGGGGTGAGACTATTTCTACTTTAGCACGATGGAGCGGCCAATGCAAGAGAAAAATGAGGTTTTGCAACTATTTCTCCGCGATTCCACATTTTGACGGTGAAATCGGGAAAAATATTGACGAATCGAACCATTGACATCACTTTTCGCGGAGCGTAGGATAGGAGCATATTTTTGAAAATGGGAGATGGCGGGATGAAGTACATTTTTGTGACCGGCGGCGTGGTGTCCGGTCTGGGCAAGGGCATCTGCGCGGCGTCGCTGGGACGGCTGCTGAAGCAGTGCGGCCTGCGGGTGCGCAACCAGAAGTTCGACCCCTATTTCAACGTGGACCCGGGCACCATGAGCCCCTATCAGCACGGCGAGGTGTTCGTCACCGACGACGGCGCCGAGACGGATCTGGATCTGGGACACTATGAGCGGTTTGTGGACGAGGCGCTGGACGGCAACGCCTCCGTGTCCTCCGGCAAGGTGTTCTGGGCGGTGCTGAACCGCGAGCGGCAGGGCGGCTATCTGGGGGGCACGGTGCAGATCATCCCCCACATCACCGACGAGATCAAGCGCCGCGTCTACGCCATGGACAACGGAGAGACCGATGTGGTCATCACGGAGATCGGCGGCACGGTGGGCGACATCGAGAGCCAGCCGTTTCTGGAGGCTATCCGGCAGGTGGCGGCGGAAAAGGGACGGGACAATGTGCTGTATATCCACGTGCCGCTGATCGTGACCATCCCGGGCAGCGGAGAGCTGAAGAGCAAGCCTACCCAGCACTCCGTCAAGGAGCTTCTCAGCGTGGGCATCCAGCCGGACGTGCTGGTGTGCCGCACCGATGGGCCCATCACCGAGGACGTGCGGCGGAAGATCGCCCTGTTCTGCAACGTGGAGGAGGACTGCGTCATCCCCAACGTCACGGCGTCCACGCTGTACGAAGCGCCGCTGCTGCTGGAGAAGGCGGGGCTGTGCCGCGTGGTGTGCCGCAAGCTGGGACTGGGCAGCGGCGTGCCGGATATGGCCCACTGGCAGGCTATGGTAGACAGGATCCACGGTGTCCGCAAGCGGGTGCAGATCGCGCTGGTGGGCAAGTACACGGAGCTGCACGACGCCTATCTCAGCGTGGTGGAGTCTCTGTTTCACGCCGGCACTGCCTGCGACAGCCACGTGGACATCAAATGGGTGGATTCCCAGACCCTGACACCGGAGAACATCGGCGAGGTGCTGGGGGATTGCAGCGGTATTCTGGTGCCGGGCGGCTTCGGCGACCGCGGCATCGAAGGCATGATCCTGGCGGCACAGTACGCTCGGGAGAACGGCGTACCCTACTTCGGCATCTGCCTGGGCATGCAGATCGCGGTCATCGAGTTCGCCCGCCACGCCGCAGGCTGGGCCGACGCCCACAGCGCCGAGTTTTCCGAAACCACCGCCCATCCTGTCATCGACCTGATGTCCGATCAGGTGGGCGTCACCGACAAGGGCGGCACCATGCGGCTGGGCAAGTACCCCTGCGTGCTGGCGGAGGGCTCCCGCGCCAGAGAAGCCTACGGCACGGCGGAGATCTGGGAGCGGCACCGCCACCGGTATGAGTGCAGCAACGCGTTCCGACCGGAGCTGGAAGCGGCGGGCCTGCGCATGGCCGGTACGTCGCCGGATGGGCATCTGGTGGAGATCGTGGAGCTGCCGGAGCACCCGTGGTACGTGGGGTGCCAGTTCCATCCGGAGTTTAAGAGCCGTCCCGACCGGCCCCATCCTCTGTTCCAGGGGTTCGTGGCCGCGGCGCTGGAACATCAGGAGAAGTAAAAAAGACGGACGCTGCGAAGGCGTCCGTCTTTTTTTACTTCTCGTTGACCCGCAGCTCCAGAACATCGGGGCGGGCGTAGTGGCCCACGCAGTCCAGCTCCATGCGGCTGGCGGGGACCTTCTGCATGTCCAGATCGGCGTAGATGATGGCCTCGCGGTCCCACACCGTCTCCGACGCCTCGTGGCCGAAGGGATCGATGAAGCAGCTGCCGCCGCGGCAGGCGATGTCCGGCAGGGCGGCGATCTCCGCTTCGGCACCGGCGGTCCGGGGGTAGTCGCTGCGGCGGAAGATCAGGTCGGCGTTGAGAAAGTAGCAGTGGCCCTCGATGGCGATGTGGCGGATGGTGTTCTGCCACTCGGGATTGTCGTTGGTGTTGGGGGAGATATAGAGGCTGATGCCCTTCTGGTACAGGGCCACACGGGCCAGCGGCATGTAGCTCTCCCAGCAGATCAGGTTGGCCATGGGACCCCAGGGGGTGTCCATGACGGGGAAATAGTCCCGCTCCGCATCGCCCCAGACCACCCGTTCGCTGCCGGTGGGCTTCAGCTTCCGGTGATTCATGGCGCGGCCATCCGGCGCGATCATCATGTTGGCATTGTACAGCGTGCCGGTGACGGCGTCACGCTCGGAATAGCCCATACTCAGGTAGATGCCCAGCGCGCGGGCCTTGTCCATGAGCTGCCGCAGCTCCGGCCCATCGGCCAGCAGGGAGTTGTCGTAATACTGCTTCCAGTCCTGACGGCCTGCGGCCTTGCGGCTGCCCACGGTGAAGCCGAAGGTCATGCCGAAGGGATAGCCGGGGAGGAACAGCTCGGGGAACACGATAAGCTCCGCCCCGTTCCGGGCGGCCTCGTCGATGAGCGTCAGCGCCTTTTCCAGAGAGCGGGCCTTGTCGAACATGACGGGAGTGGCCTGCACGATGGCGGCGCGGCAGGTATTTTTCAGTTCACGCATGGGGAGACCTCCTTTTATCGCGGCGGGCTCAGGACTTTTCCGGCTCGTCCACCATGCCTCGGGCGTGGAGCACATCATCGGCGGTGAGGGTCATCAGGTCATCGCGGGTGACGCTGTCCAGCTTGGCAAGGCGGTTGTTCTGGGCCACCAGAATATGCTCGAAGATATTCCGGACGCCGCGGGCATTGCCGAAGCTGTCTCCGGCGGCGCTCTCCTCGGCGATGTAGTCCCGTACCAGCGGCTCGGCTTCGGCGGTCAGCACGTAGCCCTTGCCGCAGCGCATCTTGAAAATAGCCATCATCTCGTCGGTGGTGTAGTCGGGGAACAGCAGAAAGCGGTTGAAGCGGCTCTCCAGACCGGGGTTGGAGTGGATGAACTTCTCCATCAGGTCGGTGTAGCCCGCCACGATGACCACCAGATCATCCCGGTGGTCCTCCATGGCCTTCAGCAGGGTGTCGATGGCCTCCTGCCCGAAGTCGTTTTCACTGCGGCCGTTGAGGGCGTAGGCCTCGTCCACAAACAGCACGCCGCCCATGGCCTTCTCGATGACCTTCTGGGTCTTGAGGGCCGTCTGACCCACGTAGCCGGCCACCAGGCCGCTGCGGTCCACCTCCACCAGCTGGCCCTTGGACAGAATGCCCAGACTCCGGTAGATGCGGGCCATCATGCGGGCCATCATGGTCTTGCCGGTGCCGGGATTGCCGGTGAACACCATGTGCAGGGACATGTCGGTAGTGGGCAGATCGTGCTGCTGGCGCAGCTTATAGACCTGCACCATGTTGATGAGGTTGTGTACCTCCTCCTTCACCACGCCCAGTCCGATGTAGCTGTCCAGCTCCGCCAGCAGATCCTCGATCTTCTCCGGCGGCAGCTCCTCCTCGGCGGGCTTTTCGTCGCCGGGCTTGGCGGTGGCGGTAAGGGGCGTCTTTTTCTCCGGCGCAGGGGCGCTGCCGCCATTGGAACTGCTGCCGGTGGGGGCGGGGGACTTGGGCGCACTGCCGGTGACATTTTCGAAAGGCGTGCCCCAGAAGTCGCTGTTCATGCGCTTCATGTTGTTCTCCGTCATGGAGCGGATCACGTCCAGCTGCTGGAGAATGATCTTGTCTTTCTTGTCCATAGAGTGACCTCCTCAGTGAGATAGGTGGATATTACGCATGGCGCGGAACAGCAGACCGGCCACAAAGCCGGTGAGCGTGCCTGTCAGCAGGGATACTGCCAGCAGGAACGGCAGGTAGCCCAGCACCATGGTATTGCCCAGTGTGATGCAGGCGGCGGCCATCTGGCCGATGTTGTGGGCCGCCGCGCCGCCGATGGACACGCCGTAGATGGACAGCCCCTTGCAGTGCTTGAGGGCGATCATCACCAGCATGGCGGTGAAGCCTCCCAGCAGACTGAACAGCAGCGCCGACAGGTTTCCGGCGAACAGACCGCCCAACAGGCACCGGGCCGTCAGGATGGTCAGCGCGGGGACGGCGCCCAGCTCATAGAGAGCGAACACGGTGACGATATTGGCAAGACCCAGCTTTACGCCGGGCAGCGGCACGATAAGCGTCACGGGGAACAGGTTTTCCAGTGTGCTCAGACCCAGTGCCAATGCCGTCAGCACGGCGCACAGGGCGATGGAGCGTGCGTTCAGCTTCATGGCGCACCTCCTAACCCAGCACCGCGTCCACGTCGGACGCGGCGCCCACCAGCGAGATGACCACCTGCGCCGGCAGGCACACGATGGACTGTCCCGCCCGGGAGATAGCCCCGGTGTGGACGCAGTCCTGCCCCGGACAGTCGGAGTCGGAGACATACACGCCGGTGCCGTCCACATGGACGGTGAGGTGATAATTGCCGTCGTCCAGCGGGATGACCAGCTCCTTATCAAGGCTCGTGAGGGGCACGGTGCGGACAGTTTGCCCGTGCTGGGTGATGACGGCGGTAAGCTGTCCTGCGCCGGTTTTGGGCGCGTAGAACAGCAGCGCCGTGACCACGGTCAGGGCGATGACGGCGGCGGCCACCAATGCGTCCAGCGGCTTAGGCCGCAGGCTGGGCGATGATGGGTTGGAAGTCATAGGCGCAGCCCTCCGGTGCGGTAATGGTATCCGCCAGCTCCGGCGTGTACAGCAGCCGGCCGTCGGCGGTGATGAGGATCAGGTCGAAGCCGCCGTGGGCGCGCCAGAAGGACACGGCCTCCTGCTCACCCATGACGTACAGGGCGGTGGAGTAGGCGTCCGCCGCCGTGCCGTCGTCGGAGATAACGGTGACGGACAGCAGATCGCTGTCGGCGGGACGGCCGGTACGGGGGTCAATGATGTGCTGATACACAGTGCCGTCCTCCGCCACGTAGTAGCGCTGGTAGCCGCCTGAGGTGACGGCGAAGCAGTCGGTAAGAGCCACGGTGGCGGCATAGCCGCTGGAGGTGGGGTCCTGAATGCCCACGTTCCACGCGGAGCCGTCGGGCTTGGCACCGCAGACATAGACGTTGCCGCCCAGTGACACCACGGCGGAGGTGACGCCGTGGGCCTGCAGGATGTCCGCCACCTGCTGAGAGGCGTAGCCCTTGGCGATGCCGCCCAGATCCACGGCGCAGCCCGCATCCAGCGAGACGATGCTGCCGTCCATATGGACGTGCTCGCTGCCCACCAGCGGCAGCAGGGCGTCGATCTCCTCCTGAGAGGGGACATGGGGCGCGTCGGAGGTGATGCCCCACAGGGATACCAGCGGCGCCACAGTCATATCGAAGGTGCCGCCGGTCTCATCGGACAGGGCCAGCGCCCGTTCCAGAAGCTCCCGCGTCTCCTTCTGCACCGTCACGGTCTCACCGGCGTTGAGGCGGCTGACGTCGCTGGCGGCGATGGTGCGGGAGAGGGTGGACTCCAGCCGGTTGATCTCGCGGGACGCGGCGGCCAGCGCCTCCTCCGCGCTGTCGCCGTAGGCGGAGAGGGTCATGTAGGTGTCCATGGCGAACAGGGACACCTCCTGGGCCTTCGGTGCGCCGCAGGCGGTGAGGGACAGCGCCGTCAGACAGGCCAGCAGCAGGCAGGCAAGACGCTTCACAGCTCCCGCCGCCCTTCCAGTGCCCGCATCAGCGTGGCGTCGTCGGCGAATTCCAGATGACCGCCCACGGGGATGCCGTAGGCCAGCCGCGTGACCTTTACGCCGAAGGGCTTCAGCAGCCGGGCGATGTACAGCGCCGTGGCCTCGCCTTCGGTGTCGGGGTTGGTGGCCATGATGACCTCGGTGATGCCGCCCTGGGCCACGCGGTCCAGCAGAGACTTGATGTGCAGGTCGTCCGGCCCTACATGGTTCATGGGGGACAGCACGCCGTGGAGCACGTGGTAGCGGCCGCGGTACTCGCGGCTGCGCTCGATGGCGATGACATCACGGGGATCTGCCACCACGCAGATGGTGGCGTCGTCCCGCTTGGCGTCGGCACAGATGGGACACAGCCCGCCGGCGGTGAGGTTCTGGCAGGTGGGACAAAGGGTGACGCTGCGCTTGGCGTCGGTGATGGCATCGGCGAAGGCCTGGGCCTCCTCGGCGGGCAGGCTCAGGACGTGGAAAGCCAGACGCTGGGCGGATTTGTAGCCCACGCCGGGCAGCTTGGCAAACTGTTCCACCAGCTTTTCCAGCGGTGCGGGGAAGTATTCCATGGTATCAACCTCTCAATGCGGCGATGGTAGCGGGGATGTCGGCGGACTTATACACGGAGGAACCGGCCACCAGCACGTTGGCGCCGGCGGCGATGCAGAGCTTGCAGGTCTGGGCGTCCACGCCGCCGTCCACCTCCAACTCGCAGGCGGGGTTCAGAGCGTCGATATAGCCCCGGACGGTCTGGACCTTGGGCATCATGTCGGCCATGAACTTCTGGCCGCCGAAGCCCGGCTCCACCGTCATCACCAGGATCAGCTCCACCTTGTCGATGAAGGGCAGCACCGCGCTGGCAGGGGTCCTGGGCTTGATGACCACGCCGGCCTTTTTGCCCTTGGCGTGGATCTTGTCGATGGCGGCGTGGATGTTCTCCTCGGTGTCCGCCTCCACATGGCAGGTGATGAGGTCGCCGCCGGCATCGCAGAACTGCTCCACATAGCGCACGGGGCGATCGATCATCAGGTGGACGTCCAGCGGCAGGGTAGTGGTGGGGCGAATGGACTTCACCACGGGAATGCCGATGGAGATGTTGGGCACGAACAGACCGTCCATCACGTCCACGTGGACGTAATCGGCAGTGGAGATGGCCTCAATATCGCGGCCCAGATGGGCAAAATCGGCGGAGAGGATAGACGGAGCGACTTTTATCATACGGAGACTCCTTTCGGTGGCACCGGCAGAGCCGGCGCGGCATAGTATAAGTCGTGCAGAGCGCCGCGGCGCAGCCTGAAAGCGCAGCCGGTTCCGCCCGCGGACGGGGCGCTCTGCCGTTTCCTCCGGCGGGGGACCGATCCGGCGGGACCGGCCCTCCCGAGGAGGGCGATATAAACTCACACTATTATACCACGGCGGGCGGGGAGTTGGCAAGAACGCGATGGCCGCGGCGGAAATTTGTCCATTCTGTGAATTTTACATAAAAGCCCTTTACCTTTGCGGAGTTTTCCTGTAAAATAACGCTTTGAAATGACACAAGAGCAGGGGGACGGACTTCCGTATGAATTTTCTGCAGAGAATCGGCAACGCGCTGTCACGCTTTATGTATGGCCGCAACGGCGCAGATCAGCTGGGCCTGACCACCATCTGGGCGGCCCTGCTGCTGGATGTGGCCAACATGTTCATCAAACAGCAGACAGTGCATCTGGTCATTAGCTTTTTGTCCACGGTGCTGCTGGTCATCGCCGTGTACCGCATGTTTTCCCGCAGCCTGCAGAAGCGGCGGGCAGAGAACGCCCGCTTTCTGGAGAAGGTGTGGTGGCCCATCAAGCGCCGCGCCGCCGGAAATAAGCAGCAGCGGATGGACAAGGAGCACAAGTACTTCACCTGCCCCAAGTGCGGCACGGTGTGCCGCGTGCCCAAGGGCAAGGGCAAGATCGTCATCACGTGTCCCAAGTGCGGCGGCGAGATCCACGGGAAAAGCTGAACAAACAACGAAAGACCGCCCCTCCGGCCATGCCGGAGGGGCGGTTTTCCGTTGTCTCACAATACCTTGCTGAGGAAGTCCTGCAGGCGGGGGTCCTTGGGGCGGTCGAAAAGCTCTGCGGGGGTGCCCTCCTCCAGAATTTTGCCGTCAGCCATGAACACCACGCGGTCGGCCACCTCCCGGGCGAAGCCCATCTCGTGGGTGACGACGGCCATGGTCATGCCCTCCTTGGCAAGGTCCCGCATCAGATCCAGCACCTCGCCCACCATCTCGGGGTCCAGGGCGGAGGTGGGCTCGTCGAACAGCATGACCTCAGGATCCATGGCCAGAGCGCGGATGATCGCGATCCGCTGCTTCTGACCGCCGGAGAGCATATTGGGGAACTCGTTGGCCTTGTCGGCAAGGCCAATGCGCTCCAGCAGGGCCATGGCTTGCTCCTTGGCTGCGGCCGCAGTCTTTTTCTTCAGGGTCACGGGGGCCATGGTGATGTTCTGCAGCACCGTCTTGTGGGGGAACAGGTTGAAGTGCTGGAACACCATGCCCATCTTCTGACGGTGCAGGTCGATGTTCACAGACTTGCCCGCCAGATCCGCGCCGTCGAAGAAGATGGCGCCGGAGGTAGGCTCCTCCAGCAGATTCAGACTCCGCAGCAGCGTGGATTTGCCGGAGCCGGAGGGGCCGATGATGGCCACCACCTCGCCCTTGTGGATGTCCAGATTGCAGTCGTTCAGGGCGTGGACAGCGCCGTGATTGTACTCCTTTACCAGATGCTGGACGGAGATCAGGACTTTACTGCTTGTCGCCACGGCGCATCCTCCTTTCGATGGCCTCAATGCCCTTGGAGGCCGGATAATTGATGCAGAAATACACCAGCGCCGCCAGGGTGTAGGGCGCCAGAGAGATGCCGGTGGAGCCGGCGATGGTCTTGGCGGCGAACATGATCTCCGCCATGCCCAGCATGGAGCAGATGGAGCTCTCCTTCACCATGGTCACCAGCTCGTTGGCCAGTGCGGGCAGCACGTTCTTGATGGCCTGAGGCAGCACCACCAGGCGCATGGCCTGCCAGCTGCTGAGACCCAGAGAGCGGGCGGCCTCGGTCTGACCCTTGTCCACCGCCAGGATGCCGGCGCGGAAGATCTCCGCCACGTAAGCAGAGCTGTTCAGGGCCAGCGCCACCACGCCGGGGACGAACCGACTGATATCTACAAAGCCGAACAGGCTGACGCGGGGCAGGGAGATGGCATAGAACAGGCCAAAGTAGATGATGGACAGCTGCACCAGCATGGGGGTGGAGCGGAATACGGCGATATACGCACCGGACAGCCATTTCACGGGCTTGACCTTACTCAGGCGCATCAGGGCCAGCAGCAGGGCGGGGATCACCGCCAGCAGCACGGATACCACCGCCAGCAGCAGTGTGTACTCGATGCCGCGGACGAAGGCCACGCCGTACTTGGGCAGGAAGGAGAAATTGAAGAAGTCGGAGGGGCGCATATCCGTGAACAGGCTGCTCCACCACATACGCGGTCAGTCCTTTCTGTAAATAATTGGTCGGAGACGCGCGAAAGTGCAAAGTCGCGGACGGCTTTGCACTACGCGCACAATTTTGGAAGGTGTTAATCGGCAGAGACTTCCACGGCCACACTGGCCAGGGCGTCAGCATCGGCGATGAAGGTCTCGATCTTGTTCTCAGAGGCCATCTTGGCCAGCGCGGCGTTGATGCCGTCCAGCAGGCCCTTGGGGTCGCCCTTGGCCACGGCAATGCAGTAAGGCTCGGCGGTGGGCAGCTCGGAGGAGGCGCTGCAGATGACCAGGTCGGGGTTGGCGTCAGCGTACTGCTGGGCCACGCCGCCGTCCACCAGAATGGCGTCCACCTTGTCATACACCAGCTCGTTCACCAGATCCAGCACGGATTCCAGAGAGACGGCGTTGACGCCCTCGATGTCGTTGACCATGTCCAGCTTGGTGGTGGCGGCCTGCGCGCCCATGGCCTTGCCGTTGAAGTCGGCCAGCGTCTTGTACTGGTCAGCCTTGTCGGCCTTCACCAGAATGGCGGGAGGGGTATCGCTGTAATAGCCGGTGGAGAAGTCGGCGTTCTCCAGACGGTCGGGAGTGGCCTCCATGGCGGACAGGACTATGTCGAAGTCGCCCTTGTCCAGAGAGGTCAGCAGGTTGTTGAAGCTCATGTTCTCCACCTGCAGGGTCAGACCCAGCTCGTCGGCCACGTACTGGGCCACGGAGATGTCGATGCCGCCGTAGACCATGTTGCCGTTCTCGTCGGGATACATGAACTCGAAGGGGGCATAGTCGGCGGAGACGCCCACCACCAGAGTGGTCTTGGCCGCAGGCTGGTCATCGCCGGTATTGGCGTCGTTGTTGTCGTTGGCATTGCTGTCGTTCTGCTTGCCGCAGGCCATCAGGCTCATGGCCATGACCAGTGCCAGCAGCATGGCAATCATCTTTTTCATGGGATGTACTTCCTTTCTTCTTTCTTATGGCTCCGGCATGCCGGAATATTGATGATGCAGCAGGAGGTGTTCCTCCTGACAGTGGCTATCATACGCCTGTGGTGTATAAATGTCAAGCACTAAATGAATAAAATTTCAATTGAACGTGCGGTTTTGTAAAAAATGTGCATATATTAAGAAAAATGAAAGTGGATTCGTGACGGGATGACGGAAAAATGACGTGTATAATCGGATAAATATGCAAATATACCGCATATAAGGAAAGGACAGACCGGCGCGGGCCGGTCTGTCCTTTCGGAGAAACATGAAGAAGGTTCGATATGATCAGCCGCTGATGATGCGGCCGGCGTACAGATACGTATTGGCGTAGTAGCTCTCGTACAGGGAGCTGATGACGACGCCGCGGCTGGTGCTGGCGTGGATGAACTGCCCGCCGCCCAGATAGATACCCACGTGGCCGATGCCGCGTCCGCTGGTGTTGAAGAACACCAGGTCGCCGGGGGCCCGCTCCGCCGTGGTAACGGGGGTACACAGGGCGTACTGGTCGCTGGCGCCGTGGGGCAGGGAGATGCCGAACTGGGCAAACACCTTCATGGTGAAGCCGGAACAGTCGATGCCGCTGTAGCTGGTGCCGCCGTAGCGGTACGGCGTGCCCAGATAGGTGTAGCTGAAGGCGATGATGTCCTCCACCAGCGTGCTGGTGGCGTAGGTGCCTTCGTAATCGGCGTAGTGTACCGGCTCGCAGTACTGGGCCATGACGTAGCCGGTGGAGCTGCCGTAGCTCACCTTGTACCAGTCGTCGTTCTCCACATCGATGAGGTGGGCCACCTTGCCGGTCCAGATGGTCCGCAGGGCGGCGGCGTCCTGATCGGGCTCAGCCCGCAGGGTGATGTAGTTCTCACAGGTGGTCAGCACGCCGTCGTACTCCGCCAGGAAGTTCTGCTTCTGCAGTTCCTCCGTCTCGCGGATCAGGGCCTGAGCGGCCAGCTCCGTCAGGGACAGGGAGCTTTCGCTTTCCTCCAGCGCGCCGGACTCCTGGGCCAGGCGCAGACCGTCGGCAGCCTGAAGGGCAGTGGCACTGCCGGCGGCCACACCGCTGGCGGCCAGAGTCTCCACGGCTGCGCTGTATTCATAAGGTGTGACCAGAGTGGTCTCACTGTCGTTCTTCGTCTCCGCACCGGATGCCACGACGCCGCCGGACAGCATCATGACGGCGGACATGCCGAACGCGGCCAATTGTTTCAGATACATGGGTATTACCTGCCGTTCGTGTCATAGATTTCCATGGGGGCTATCCCCCAACGCATCCTATCATACCACACCGCTTTCAAAAAAGCTACACAAAAATTACAAAACGGCAACAAAATTTTCAGAATGGTAATAATCTGGAGAAAACTTGCACGAAGCGCATAGCTGGTGATATAATGTGTGCAAAAAATGCGGAGGTGGCGCGTATGGAACCGTTGCAGTACGAGGTGAGGGGCTATCTGCGGGAGCCGTTCCGGCTGTTTCATCTGGCGGACGGACGGCGGGAGCACATCGAATACCACTATCATACGTTTCATAAGATCATCATTTTGCTGGCAGGGAAGGCGGGCTACGCCATCGAGGGCGAGCGGTACGATCTGAGCCCCGGGGACTTCGTGCTGGTAGGACGCGGCAGCATTCACCGGCCGGAGGTGGCGGAGGACGCCTTCTACGAGCGAATGATCCTGTATATCGCGCCGCAGTATCTGGCATCGCTGGGCACGGAGGACTGCGACCTGGAGGAGTGCTTCCGGCAGGCCCAGGACTCTTTCCGCTACGTGTACCGCGACGAGGGAGGCAGCCGCGTGCGTCAGCTATTCGAGACGCTGGCCCGGACGGTGCGGCAGGGGGGATACGGCGCGGCCCTGCTGGAGCGGGCTCAGTTTCTGGAGCTGATGGTGGAGGTGAACCGCGTGTGCCGCGGCGGTCACCAGGTGCAGGCGGCCTCCGGCGACAGCAAGGTGGTGGCGCTGCTGCAATACCTGAACCTGCACCTGACGGAGGAGCTGACCATCGACCAGCTGTCGGAGCGGTTCTACGTCAGCAAGTACCACATGATGCGGCGGTTTCGGCGGGAGACGGGCTATTCCATCCACGGCTATGTGACGGAGAAGCGGCTGCTGCTGGCCCAGCGGCTGCTGGCCCAGGGGGCCTCGCCATCGGAGGTGGGGGCACAGGTAGGGTATCAGGACTACTCCACATTCTCCCGCGCCTACAAGAAGCAGTTCGGCCGCGGCCCATCGGCGGATGTGGTTCGCGAGAGCACGATTTGCATGGAACTGGGCAAGAATTGCGATTTACAATGAGAAAAATGCCCGTATAATAAGTGCAGTAACATCCTGTTTGGAGTATCTTAGGAGGAGAGCTATGAAGAAATTCCTGAAAAATTACTGGTTTATCCTGTGCATGCTGACGGGCATCGTGGGAGGCTGCCTGGTGGGCGCCTTCGCGCCGGCTTTCGGCGGTAAGATCGAGTTTCTGGGTACGCTGTTCATCAACATGATGTTCTGCGTGGTGGTGCCCATGGTGTTCTGCTCCATCGCCTCCGCCATCGCCAATATGAAAAGCGTCAAGCGCGCCGGCAAGATCATGGGCGTCACCGTTGCCACGTTTCTGGTGACAGCCGCCATCGCCGGTGTCCTGATGTACATCGTGTGCCGCATCTTCCCGCTGGTGGACGGTCAGTACACCATCGTGGAGGGCGAGGTCGGCGAGGCCCTGGGCTTCGGCGACATGATCGTGAACTTCTTTACCAAGCCGGATTTCATGGAGCTGCTGAGCCGTAAGGCCATCCTGCCGTTGATCGTGGCGGCGGTGCTGTTCGGCTTCGGCGTCCAGATGAACGGCGGGCCCGAGACCAGAACCGCTCAATTTCTGGAGGATGTCACGGGCTGCATCATGAAGACCGTGAAGCTCATCACCTACTACGCGCCCATCGGCTTCTTCGGCTTCTTCGCCGACCTGGTGGCCACCTATGGACCCGAGCTGATGAAGGATTACAGCCGTACCCTCATCATTTACTACGTCATGAGCTTCGCCTACATGTTCATCTTCTTCCCCATCTACGCCCGCTTCGGCGGCGGCAAGGGCGGCGCAAAGATCATGTTCTCCAAGCTTTTCCGCCCGGCGGCGGTGTCCTTCGGCACCTGCTCGTCTGTGGCCTGCATCCCCACCAACATGGAGGTGGCGGAGGAGACCGGCATCAGCAAGGATGTCAGCGAGATCGTACTGCCCATGGGCGCCACCATGCACATGGACGGCTCGGCCATGTCCGCCATCATCAAGGTGGCATTCCTGTTCGGCGTGTTCGGCCTGGATTTCTCCACGGATAAGGCCATCTTGGCCATCATCGTGGCGGTGTTCTCCTCTGTGGCCATGAGCGGCATTCCTGGCGGCGGCGGCACCGGCGAGCTGGTGGTCTGCACCATCTTCTTCCCTGACCAGCTGGCTGTCGCCTACCCCATCGCACTGGCCATCGGCAATCTGGTGGACCCTCCCGCCACCATGGTCAACGCCGCCGGCGACTATGTGGTGTCCTTCATCGTCTCCCGCTACGTGGACGGCAAGGACTGGCTGCAGAAGAAGCTGCACGGCAAGACCGAGAACTGATCCTATATACGGCGCCGCTGTCGGCGGAGCGTCCATTTGGACGCTCCGCCTTCTGTTTTGCCGAGAAAAAAATAATTGTGGGCAGAGGTTTACTTTCACGAATTAAAATGGTACAATGTGAAACAACGAACAGGCCCGTGGGCCCGAGGAAAAGAGGAGAAGCAAGACATGGTAAGAGCAGCCAAGTCCAAGATCGCAAAAAAGGAGAAGAGCGACCGGCTTTATCAGGCGATCCTGACGCTGGAAACGGAGGAGGAGTGCTACAACTTCTTCCAGGACCTGTGTACGATCTCGGAGCTGCGCAGCATGGAGCAGCGCTACGAGGTGGCGTCCCTGCTGAACGACGGCATGATCTATAACGACATTCTGGAAAAGACCGGTGCGTCCAGCGCCACCATCAGCCGCGTCAACCGCTCGCTGATCTACGGAAACGGCGGGTACGAGAGCGTGCTGGAGAAGATGAAGGAGAAAGAGGGAAAATGAGCTGCTACGAGGCATTGGCCTCCTCCTACGATGCGCTGACGGAGGATGTGGGCTACGAAAAGCGGGCGGACTTTCTGGAAAAGCTGTTCCGCCGCAGCCGCATCCCCGTGAAGGTGGTGCTGGATCTGGCCTGCGGCACCGGCACCATGACGTGGCTGCTGACGGGGCGCGGGTATGAGCTTATCGGTGTGGACGGCTCCGAGGAGATGCTGGCTGCGGCCATGAGCAAGGGCGGCACCGTACAGGGCGTGCCGCCCATTTTCCTGCATCAGTCCATGCCGCAGCTGGATCTGTACGGCACCGTGGATGCCGCCATCTGCTGTCTGGACAGCCTGAACTATCTCACTGACCCCGCCGACGTGCGCCGCACGTTCCGGCGGCTGCACCTGTTCGTGGCTCCGGGAGGCGTGCTGGTGTTCGACGTGAATACCGTAGCCAAGCTGGCAGCACTGGACGGACAGGTGTTCCTGGACGAGACGGAGGATACCTACTGCGTGTGGCGCGCCGAGTATCACAAGGGACTCTGTACCTATTACATGGATCTGTTCCGGCGCCGCGGAGACAAGGCCTGGGATCGGCGGGAGGAGCTGCACCGCGAGCGGGCCTACACTGTGGAGGAGCTGACGGCGTGGCTCACCGAGGCAGGCTTCGGCGACATCCGTGTCTATGGCGACGCCAAGCTGCGCCATCCGCGGGAGGACGAGCAGCGGGTGTACTTCTGCTGCATACGAAACTGAATTAGAGAGGTTGACATAATATGGAAGACAAGATCGTGCGGGCCATCTCCGGTGATGGCATGGTGCAGGCGGCGGCCATTTACAGCCGGAACCTGACGGAGCGGGCACGGCAGATCCATAAGACGCTGCCGGTGGCCACGGCGGCACTGGGCCGCACGCTGGCAGCCGCGTCCATGATGGGCGACGCCCTGAAGGGGCAAGGAGCCAGCCTGACGCTTCAGCTCAAGGGCGGCGGCCCGCTTGGGACCGTGCTGGCCGTCAGCGACCACGAGGGGAATGTCCGCGGCTACGTGACGAACCCCCAGGTGGACCTGCCTCTGCGGCCGGACGGCAAGCTGGACGTGGGCGGCGCCGTGGGCCATGAGGGCACGCTGACCGTCATCAAGGACCTGCACATGAAGGAGCCCTACGTGGGCACCATCGACCTGCTGGGCGGCGAGATCGCCGAGGACGTGGCGGGTTACTTCGTGGAGTCGGAGCAGATCCCCACCGCCTGCGGTCTGGGCGTGCTGGTGGACCGCGACCAGAGCGTGAAGTCCGCCGGAGGCTACCTTATCCAACTGATGCCTGGGGCCACAGAGGACACCATTGTCAAGGTGGAGGGCGGCATTATGGCCGCCGGCCCGGTGTCGGCGCTGCTGGAGCAGGACCCCGATCCCGAGCACCTGCTGCGGGCAGTGATGAGCGACTTCGATTTGAAAATTCTGGAGACGCAGCCGGTGAGCTACAAGTGCTACTGCAGCCGCGAGAGGGTGGAACGGGCGCTGATCTCTCTGGGCCGTCAGGAGCTGGAGGACATGATCCGCCAGCAGGGCGGCTGCCAGCTGAGCTGCCAGTTCTGCGACACGGTGTACGATTTCTCCAGGGAGGAGCTGGAGCAGCTGCTGGCGTCCCTGCAAGAAAAAAAGTAAGTTTTTGCGAAAATGTTATTGACAGATGCGGATGGTTTTAGTATAATAGCCCATGTCGTTCGGCGAGAGCGGCAGGTATGGGAGCATAGCTCAGCTGGTTAGAGCACCTGCCTTACAAGCAGGGGGTCACTGGT
>ERZ827512.1248-NODE-1248-length-26591-cov-16.069717_pt1 | contig 26591 bp, 23 predicted proteins | sample MGYA00519916_ERZ827512 | MGnify/ENA primary metagenome ERZ827512 (study PRJEB31778, sample SAMEA3449335) | human gut metagenome | biome: human gut; feature: human-associated habitat; material: faeces | place: United Kingdom | collected 2010/2012 ... | reverse complement strand
TAGCACTCCGCCAACTATTTTGGCATTTGTTCTTCTCATTTAAATTTTCCTCCTTATTTTTCCTTTCCTATCAAAAGGGATGCTTTCTGATAGATAACCTTTTGGTTACCCTTTTAGTATATTATATTCATTTGTGTTTGTCTAGTACTTTTTTTTTAATTTATTAAAGAAATATTTTGTCAATTTGGCGACAATTTGGTGTCGGTGTTTTTCTTGACAAGACTGTCAAGAAAAACACCGGTACCAAATTAACAAAAAAATAGCATCCAACAGTCTCATAACCATTGAGCACGTAGTCTTACATTCAAAAAATCACTTTTTAAAATCTTTACATTTTTCTTCTAATAATTAATATTAACAAAAATTTTAAAGTCACAAAAACTCCGCATCAAAATACAATATGATGAAAGGAGTTTTTTTATATGGACTATGAATTAATGATGAATGGAACTGTAAAAATTGGTCAACACGCTCCAAGCTTTGAAGCAGAAACTACATATGGACCTGTCAGCCTTGAAGATTACAAAGGAAAATGGTTAGTATTTTTCTCACATCCAGGAGACTTTACACCAGTCTGTACAACAGAAATGATTGCATTTGCAAATGCCTGCCCATACTTTGAAAAATTAAACACTTGCCTATTAGGCTTAAGCATAGACAGTAATCCCTCACATCTTGCATGGATGCGTGACATTTACTGTATGACAGGAATCGTTCTACCATTTCCAATTGTTGCAGATAGAAATGGATCAATTGCCAGAAAATACGGCATGATTTCTAATGATATTAGTTCTACAGAAACTGTTAGAAATGTCTTTGTAATTGATGATAAAGGTATTGTAAGAGTAATTCTTGTTTATCCTTTAAATATAGGCAGATTTATACCAGAAATCTTAAGAATTATTCAAGCTCTACAAATGGCAGACTGCTCAAAAGGTTCTACTCCTGCAAATTGGATGCCAGGGCAACCTGTTATTGAAACACCTCCAAAAACATATCCTCAATTGCAAGAAAGATTAAATTTTATTGAACAAAATAATAACGGAATGAGCTGGTATTTAAGCTTTAAAGAGCCACCTAAACTTTGTGACAAGTGACAATTTGGTGTCAATTTGGTGTCGGTGTTTTTCTTGACAGCCTTGTCAAGAAAAACACCGGTACCAAATTACCAAAAAACTAGCACTCAATTATCTCGTAACCGTTGGCAGTGTAGTCTTGCCTTCAATTTTGGAGTTAGATTTTTTTAGAGCTTTTTTTACACTTTTTTTGAAATTTTAAATAATAAAAAAGCAAAGAATTTTCAGTTCCTTGCTCTTTTATTAACATATTTTATTAATCTTTTGAATTTTTTATCTTGTATCTTTTTTAATTCTTCCGGATACAATTCAGGTATTTTAATTATAACTTTAGTAACTTTTTATAACTTTTTGGAAATCCCATTTTATACATTACTTTATCTATTTGTATTGCATATAATTCCTTTTTTAATTTTTCTATACTTTTTATTATTTCAGAATAAAATCTATTAAATTGATCTTTCTCTAATAATAGTTTTAAAGCAATAATAATTGAAAATAAATCTCTTGTTGCAAATTGATAATTACCATTTTTATTCTCAATTTTCAATTTTTTATGATAAATAGTAGACGAAATTCTATTTTTCATTTTTATATCATATAGTTTTTCATCATGTGCACAAATATTTCTAATTAATGTTAAATTGTGCAATATTATTCTAAATTCAGGTATTCTTAAATTATATTTTCTACTGATTGTATTTTGTTCTTTTGGTTTCATTAAACTGTAAAATTTTGATATTTTTCCAAATGATAATATTCTCACTAATACCCATAAAGGTATGTATTTATAGTTATCTAAATAGTGTATAATCATCTCATTAGAATTTTTATATTGATAATCAATTTCTAAATTTATATCTTTTATAAACTTTTCAATAAGAAATTGTTTGGAATTTGAATTACAAAAATTAGCAGGAATTAAATAATTTTTATGACCATATGATTTTGAAAATTCATAAGCTATATATGTATCAATTTCATTTTCAATTAATAATAAATATTTTAGAAAATTAATTTTTATATCTTTGTCAAATTCATATAAAGCATATATTTCTTCTATTTTAGTACCAGTAATATATTTTTCTTCTTTACTTGTATTATCAATAAATAAGTCCTTATATCCATTAATCAAATAATAATAGTTGTTTTTTGATAACAAATCATATGCCTTAGAATAATCATCTATAATAATATTTCTTGATTTTAATATATCTATTTGTTCATCTATTGTCTTAAATGTTTTTTCCAATATTTCCTCCTTAATATAAAAAATGACCCCGGGCCCGTAGGTTATCCGAGGTACGATCTACTATAGATAGTATAACATTTAAATCTTGAATTTGTCAAGCCAAAATGTTAAATTTATCTATTTAATATTATTATATTTCTATTTATATAATTTATACTTGTCAATTTGGTGTCGGTGTTTTTCTTGACAGCCTTGTCAAGAAAAACACCGGTACCAAATTGTCAAAAAACTAGCATCCAATTATCTCGTAACCGTTGTCGGCGTAAATAATTTGCCCTGTTATACAATTTGACATTTTGCTCAATAAAAACGTAGAAACATCACCAATTTGTGTGGTTGTTACATTTTTATGTAACGGTGCTTTTGCTTCAATAACATCTAAGATATTTCCAAAATCTTTAATGCCTCTTGCAGATAATGTTTTTATTGGTCCTGCTGAAATTGCATTTACACGAATTTGCTCTTTTCCTAAGTTTTCTGCCAAATATCTTACACTTGCTTCTAAGGCAGATTTGGCAATTCCCATTACATTGTATCCTTCTATTACTTTTGTTGAACCATAATATGTCAAAGTAACTAAACTTGCATTCTCATTTAGCATTTCTAATTCTTTTGCAGTTCTTGCTGCTAGTACAAATGAATATGCACTAACTTCACATGCATGTAAATATCCTTCTTTGCTTGTTTGAATAAAATCATTGTGTAAATCTTCTGTAAATGCATGTGCTATTGCATGTACAATCCCATCTATCTTTCCATTTTCTTCTTTTATTTTTTCAAAAGTTGCTTTTACTTGTTCATCATCTGATGCTTCATCTAAAAGATATACTTTACTTCCCTTGAATTCTGATACTAATTCTTCTATTTTTGCTTTATTCTCTTCTCCCTTACAAGTAAAAAGCAGTTTAGCTCCATTTTCATATGCTGATTTTGCAATTCCAAATGCTATGCTCCATTTGTTTCTGATTCCCATTATTAATATTTTTTTATTTTCCAATAACATTTTTAATCCACTCTCCTTTTTATAATCCTTTCATATCTTCTATTCTTTCTCCAAACTCTCATTTCAGCATTCTTCCGCCGAATTATCTTATATCACAACATATTCTCCCATGTTCCTATATTTCTGATATCTACTCTCAACCAATTCCTCAGCAGACAATTTCTTCAATTCAGCTACACCACGCTCAATCTCTGTCTTTAAATCTTGGGCTGTTTGTTCAAATGACTTTTCTTCCACTATTTTATCAATAATATTTAATTCTAGCAAATCCTTGGCTGTTAATTTCATTTTTTCTGCCGCTTCTTTTGCTCGTGATGCATCTTTCCACAAAATGCTTGCATACCCCTCTGGCGATAATATTGAATAAATTGCATTTTCTAGCATGATTACTTCATTTCCTACTCCAAGTGCCAAAGCTCCTCCACTTGAGCCTTCTCCTATTACAATTGCAATTACTGGCACTTTTAAACCTGATAATTGCAACATTGATGATGCAATAGCTTCTCCTTGCCCTTTTTCTTCTGCTTCTATTCCTGGATATGCTCCTTTAGTATCGATAAATGTGATAACTGGCCTATTAAACTTTTCAGCCTGCTTCATAAATCTTATGCCTTTTCTGTAACTTTCTGGGTTAGGCATTCCAAAATTTCTTTCTATATTTTCTTTTGTGGTTCTTCCTTTTTGCTCTGCTATTACTGTAAAATTCTGATTGCCTATTCTTGCAAGCCCACATACAATTGCCTTATCATCTTTTCCAGCTCTATCTCCATGTAATTCTATAAATTCATCAAATATTTTTTCAATATAATCTAATGCTGTTTTTCTTTTTGGATCTCTTGCAATTTCGACTTTTTCCCATGCTGATTTCTCCAATCTATTCACCTCCTAGTTGGTCTTTATGAAATTTAATTAATGTGCTTAATGTATTTTTCATATCTTTTCTTTCAACAATTTTGTCTATAAATCCATGTTCTAACAAAAATTCTGAAGTCTGAAAATCTTCTGGCAATGTTTGACCTATTGTCTGCTCTATTACACGTTTTCCAGCAAAGCCAATCATTGCTTTAGGCTCAGCAAGTACAATGTCTGCAATACTTGCAAATGAAGCCGTAACTCCTCCATATGTAGGGTCTGTTAGTACAGATATATATAATAATCCTGCATCATTTAATTTTCTTATTGCTGATGTTGTTTTGGCCATCTGCATTAAAGACACTATTCCTTCTTGCATTCTTGCTCCACCTGATGTACAAAAGATTATAATTGGTAATTTTAATTCTATTGCTTTTTCTATTGAATAAGTAATTTTTTCTCCAACTACAACTCCCATACTCCCCATCAAAAATCCACTATCCATTATGCAAATTACTACATCTTCTCCATTTATCTTTCCAGTACCACAACCTACTGCTTCTTGAATTCCTGTTTTCTCTCTCAACGCTTTTATCTTTTTAGGATAATCTTCTAACCCTAATGGATTTGTTGTATCTATGTCTAAATCAAATCTTTTATAAGATCCTTCATCTAATATTGTTTCTAGCCTTTTATTTATATGCATTCTAAAATATGCACCACAATTAGGACAAATTGAATAGTTTTCTCTTAAAGTTTCTTTATAAATTATTTCTTTGCATTTATCACATTTTATCCATTTTCCAATTGGAATATCTACTTTATTTGTTGCCCTTTTAGCCGTTGGCTCTCTCTTTTTTATTTTATCTACTATCATTTTCTTTCCTCTATTTCAAAATTTCTTTTTCAATAAAAGAGGTATCAAAATTTCCTCTAATAAAATTTGGATTTTTTATAATCTTAAATAAGAAATCTATATTTGTGTCTACACCTTCTATTACTGTTTCTTCTAAAGCTCTTTTCATCTTACTAATTGCTTCATTTCTTGTGTCACCATGGGTAATTATTTTTGCAATCATTGAATCATAATTGCTTGGTATTGTATAACCTGAATATATTGCCGTATCTACTCTAACGCCATTTCCTCCTGGTAAAATCACTCCTGTTATTGTTCCTGGACATGGCCTAAAATTCTTAGCTGGATTTTCTGCATTTATTCTACATTCAATACTATATCCATTAAATTTGACATCTTTTTGTTTTATTTTTAATGATTCTCCTGCTGAAATTCTTATTTGAGCTTTAACAATATCTATTCCTGTTCTTTCTTCTGTTATTGGGTGTTCTACTTGGATTCTTGTATTCATCTCCATAAAATAGAAGTTTTTATCACTATCTACTAAAAATTCAATCGTCCCACAACTTGTATATCCTGATGCTTTTACTGCTTTAATTGCAGCTTCTCCCATCTTGTTTCTTAATTTGTCATCTATTGCAGTTGAAGGTGTTTCTTCAATCACTTTTTGATTTCTTCTCTGTATTGAACAATCTCTTTCTCCTAGATGGATTACATTTCCGTGCTCATCTGCTAAAATTTGGATTTCTACATGTCGAGGATTTTTTATGAACTTTTCTATGTATATTTCATCATCATTAAAAGAAAGTTTTGCTTCTTGTTTTACAATATTATAATTGCTTTCTAGTTCTTCTGGAATATTTACGATTCTTATTCCTTTTCCTCCACCTCCAGCAGCTGCTTTTAGCATAACTGGATATCCTATTTCATTTGCAATTTTGATTGCATCTTTTAGTCCTTTTACACTTCCATCTGAACCTGGTATAACTGGAACTCCTGCATTTTTCATTAATTCTTTTGCATTTGATTTGTTTCCCATCAATTCAATTACTCTGTAATTTGGACCTATAAATTTTATATTAGATTCTTCACATATTTTTGCAAACTGGCTATTTTCTGATAAAAATCCAAATCCAGGATGAATTGCATCAGCTCCTGTTATATTAGCTGCTTCTATTATATTTTTAAAATTCAAATAGCTTTTACTAGAATTTGCAGGGCCTATACATATAGCCTCATCAGCTAGTTTTACATGCATTGCATCTTTGTCTACTTCTGAATATACTGCAACTGTTTTTATATTCATTTCTTTACATGCTCTTATTATTCTTACTGCTATTTCTCCTCTATTTGCAATTAATATCTTGTTTATCATCTTTTTCTCCTTCTTATACTATGGCAAATGTCAATTCACCTTTAACAGCAATTTTCCCATCAACAGTGGCAATTGCCTCTCCTATTCCTATTGGTCCTTTTCTTTTAATTATCTTAACCTCTAATTTTAATCTATCTCCTGGAACAACTTGCTTTTTGAATTTCAAATTATTAATTCCACCAAATAATGCATTTCTTCCTTTATTTTCTTCCATTGATAGAATTGCTACTGCTCCTGTTTGTGCTAATGCTTCTACCATTAACACTCCAGGCATTATAGGATTTCCAGGGAAGTGACCTTTAAAATAATATTCATCTGCACTTACATTTTTATAAGCTGTACAACTTTCTCCTGGCACAAATTGTTCTACCTCATCTATCATTAAAAATGGATCTCTTTGAGGAATTATTTTTTTTATTTCTTCTTTATCTAACATAGTTTCCTCCTATTTTAATTTAAAAAGTGGCTTTCCATATTCAACTGCATCACCATCATTTAAACATACTTCTACTACTTCTCCATCAAATTCTGCTTCTATTTCATTCATTAATTTCATTGCTTCTATAATGCAAACTACTTGACCTTTTTTTACTTTATCTCCTACTTTTACAAATGCTTCTTTGTCAGGTGATGGTTTTGAATAAAATGTTCCTACCATTGGAGATTTTATTTCTTTATATTCTTCTTTTGGCTCTTCCTCTACAGGTTGAGTAGTTTGAATTACAGGAATATTTGTAGGTTGCTGAGCTACAACTTGTTGTTGAACCGGTGCAACGGCAACATTCTTCTTCATACTTATTTTCATTCCCTCAGGAAACTCAATTTCTAATTCTTCTATATTAGATTTTCCCATGTCTTCCATCAATTGTTTTATTTTGTCATACTCCATTATTTTTCCTCCTCATATTTCTTTAATATGATACTTGCATTATGTCCTCCAAATCCCAAAGAATTTGACATTACAACATTTAAATTTGCACTTCTTAACTCATTTGGAACAATATCCAAATCACATTCTTCGTCTGGCACTTTATAATTTAATGTTGGCGGAACTAATTGTTCTTCAATAGCCTTTGTGCATATAAGAGCTTCAACTGCACCAGCAGCACCTAGTAAATGTCCTGTATTTCCTTTTGTTGAGCTTACCATTACCTTTTTACTTGCATCTCCTAATGCTTTTTTTATTGCTAGTGTTTCACACACATCATTTAAATGTGTTGAAGTCCCATGAGCATTTATATAATCAATATCTTCTGGTTTTATGTTTGCATTTTCCATTGCTCTTACCATAGCTCTTGCAGCACCTTCTCCATCTGGAGCTGGTGAAGTAATATGATATGCATCAGATGTTGCACCATATCCTACAAGTTCTGCATATATTTTAGCCTTTCTTGCTTTGGCATGTTCTAATTCTTCTAAAACTACAACTCCTGCACCTTCACCAATTACAAATCCGCTTCTTTCTTTATCAAAAGGTATGCTTGCTCTATCTTTTTCAGTTGCATGTGTTAATGCCTTCATATTCTCAAATCCTGCTACACCAGACTGACAAATAGCCGCTTCGCATCCACCTGCCAAGATTACCTCTTCATATCCATCTTGTATATTTCTAAAAGCTTCTCCAATAGCATGTGTAGATGATGCACAAGCTGTAACTATAGAAATTGATTCTCCTTTTAATCCCAAATCTATTGCAACATTTCCAGCAGGCATATTAGCAATTCCCATTGGTATAAACATTGGAGATACTCTATTATTTCCTTTTTCGTAATTGATTTCACATTGTTGTTGAATTGTAGTTAAACCACCTATTCCAGAACTTACAAAAACTCCTACATTATTAAAATCTGTATTTTCTGTTGTTATTCCACTATCTTTTAGTGCTTCTCTTCCAGCAATAATTGCAAATTGTGAACTTTTATCTAATCTTTTAGCTTGTTTCATATCTAAATAATCTAATGGATTAAAATCTTTTACTTCTGCATCAAATTTAGTTTTAAAATTCTCAGCATTAAATAATTTGATTTCATCAACTCCACACTCTTTATTTTTTATTCCATTCCAAGTTTCATTTGCTGTTTTACCTATTGGTGTTATTGCCCCTAAACCTGTTATTACAACTCTCTTTTTCATTAAATCATTCCTCCATCAACCGAAATAACTTGCCCTGTAATATATGAGCTATCTTCTGACGCTAAAAATTTTACTACATTTGCTACATCTTGAGGTGTTCCCATTCTTTTTAATGGAATATTTTTAGCAATTTCATCTTTTACTTCTTGTTTTAATACATCTGTCATATTTGTCTCTATAAATCCTGGTGCTACTGCATTTACTAAAACATTTCTTGATGCAACTTCTTTGGCCAAGCTTTTGGTAAATCCAATTATTCCTGCTTTTGATGCAGAATAATTTGTTTGACCTGCATTACCTGCAATTCCTACAACTGATGAAATATTTATAATTCTTCCATTTCTTGCTTTCATCATATATGAAATTACATTTTTAGTCATATTAAATGTTCCAACTAAATTAACATCTATTACTTGTTTAAAATCCTCTTCTTTCATTCTTGCAAGCAACATATCTTTAGTAATTCCCGCATTATTTACTAATACATCAATTTTTCCAAATTCCTTAATTGTACTTTCTATCATCTGCTTGCAATCCTCAAAATTTGTTACATCACCTTGTACAGTTAAGCATTTTACCTTTTTACTTTCAATCTCATTTTTTAATTGTTTTAGCTCATCATTTTCAGTTCTATAATTTAATACGATATTATAACCTTCATTTGCTAATGTTAAAGCAATTTGCTTTCCAATTCCTCTAGTTGCACCAGTTATCATTGCTACCTTATCCATCTATTTTACCTCCTTTAAAACATTTTCTAAAGTTTCACAATTATTGATGTTTAAAATTTTTATCTCTTTCTCTGTTGGCATTTTCTTTATAAATCCTGACAATGTTTTTCCTGGTCCAACTTCAATAAAAGTGTCAACTCCCATATCTAGCATCTTTTGAAGCACTGCTGTAAATTTAACAGGACTTATTATATGTTTTGCTAATATATCTCTAATATCATCTGTTTCCTTATATTCTGTGCCATCTATATTTTTTATAACTGTATTATTAAATTTATTAAATTCTACTTTTCCCAACTCTTTTTTCAATGCTTCTGATGCTTCTTTTAATTTTTCTGTGTGGAATGGTCCTGATGTTTTTAGTTCTCTAACTTTTCTTGCACCTTGCTCTTTAGCAATAACTTCTGCTGTTTCAACACCAGCCTTATTTCCTGATATTACAATTTGACCTGGACAATTAAAGTTTACTGGAACCACAAAATTTTCTGCTGATTTTTCATTTGCTAATTTGCATACTTCAATAACCTTTTCTTCTTCCATACCAAGTACTGCAGCCATTAGCCATTCACCTTCTGGAACTAGTTTTTGCATATATTCACCACGTTTTTTTACTAATTTTATACCATCTTCAAAATTTAGTGCTTCACTATTTATTAAAGCTGTATATTCTCCTAAGCTTAAGCCGCTTGCAACTTCTGCTTGTATCCCATTCTGTTTTAAGATTTCTAAAATTGCTAAGCTCATCGTTAAAATACAAATTTGTGTATATTGTGTTTGATTTAGCAATTCTTCATTTTCAAATGTTATTTTAGCAACATCTATTCCTGTCAATTCTTGAACTTTTCTATAAACCTCATTTGCCACATCATATTTTTCATATATATCTTTTCCCATTCCTAAACTTTGTGCACCTTGACCTGGAAATAAGTATCCTATTTTCATCTATTTCTCAATCCTTTCTGATATTCTTTTTTCAAATCTATTACAAAACTCTTCTATAATTTTCATTCTATCTACATCAATTCCAAATTCATTTTTGATTGATGTTGCAATATCTTTTATTTCTGCAGTAAACTCAGTTTGACATGTATTTATTCCTATTCCAACAACAATATATTTCACAATATTGCCACTTACTTTTGTTTCTGAAAGTATTCCACCTACTTTTTTTCCATTGTAAAATATGTCATTTGGTAATTTTATTTGAAGTTCAATTTGATATATTTCTTTAAAAATATCTAATATAATTTGTGCCATTTCAGTAGTTAAACCATCTAATTTATCAATCTCACAATTGATTTGTCTAAAAAAAGAAAATGCAATATTATTAACTTCATCTGTATGCCATTTTCTCCCATGTGTACCTTTTCCATTTGTTTGTATGTCTGCAATTACAACAGTTTTATTGTCTATTTCATTTGCTTCAATCCTTCTCCAAATTTCTAACTGTGTTGAATCTATCTTGCGATAGAAATATTGTTTGTACATAGATTTCCTCTTTCTATAATTGACTCATAATTTGATTAAAATTATCTTGTCTTTTTATTTTATTTGTAGTAGTTTTTATAAGTGGCTCTTCACTTACAATCACACCTTTTATAGCCTTATATCTTGGCATTTCTTGATTTATTTCTTTTACTTTTTCACTGATAATTTTGTATACATCTGCACTTTCTTGAACATTGTACATATCTTTCATCAACTCTTGATTGTATACAACTTTAGCAAAGATTTTTATATTATTTTTATCTTCTGAAACTGGCTTTCCAAAAATAAATGATTCTTCTACACCATCAATTCTATTAATTCTGCTTTCCATTTCTTCTGGAAAAATATTTTTACCATTTTTTAATACTATAACACTCTTTTTTCTGCCACATATAAATATGTATCCATCTTTATCAATTCTTGCTAAATCACCTGTATTAAACCATCCATCTTTTAAAACCTTATCTGTTTCTTCTTTATTTCCATAATAGCCTAACATGATGCTTGGGCCTTTTACAACTAATTCTCCCATTCCTGTTTCATCACAATTAATTACTTTTGCTTCAACACTTGGAACTGTAATTCCTACTGAACCTGTTCTATAATGTACATTTGTACCAATTGCAATAACAGGTGATGTTTCTGTTAATCCATATCCTTGAACTAAATTAATTCCTAAATCTCTATAGTTTTTTTCAATTGTTGGATCTAGACTTGCTGCACCACTTATTAGTAATTTTACATGTCCGCCTAACAACTCTTGGGCATTTTCTTTATTTTTGCTTATTATTTTGTATATTCTTTCATAAATTGCTGGAACAGATGCCATTACAGATACTTTATATTCATTCATGTTTTCCATAATATGTCTTATACCATCACAAAATACTGTTTGAGCCCCTGAATATAATGCAAACAAAAATCCTACAGTACATTCAAATACATGATGTATTGGTAAAAATGATAGAAATACATCATCTGAATTAACATCTAATATTGATGAAATATCCATCAAATTTGATACTAGGTTTTTATGTGATAATGCAACTATTTTTGATGCTGATGTTGTTCCAGATGTAAAAAGCATAATACTCATTTTTTCATTATCAATTTTTGCATCTATAAATTCTCTGTTTCCTTGTTTAATTAATTGTTCACCTTTTTTTATCAATTCTTGTTCTTCATTTTCCATAGAAATTAAGTATTTTAGTTTTCCTACTTTTTCTTCTAATATCTTTTTTAAACTATCTTCATATTTTTTAGTATAGAAAATTGCTTCTATTTCTGAACGTTCAATTAAACTTCTTAATTCGTTTTCTGGCAAAGATTTATCTAATGGCACTACTGTTCCTGTTCCGCACACTATTGATAAATATGCAATTTCCCATTCATATCTATTCTCTCCAATAACACCTATTCGTTTGCCTTTTAGTCCCATATCTATTAATGCTGTTCCTAAACTATTTATCATATCTCTTACTTGTTTATGTGTTATTTCTTTATATTTTCCTTGTTCTATTCTTATTTTATATGCTATTTTTTCTGGATATTTTTCTCCTGATTTTTTTAGCATGTCTTTTAAATCTGTTATTTTATTTGTCTCCATTTCTTTCCTCCTCATTTGTCTTTAAAATTTTAACACATTTTCTTTTGTTTGAGGATTATACTGGGAGGTCAGTATAAAAAGTAATGTATGCGAAAATGGGAAAATGCGAAAATGGGGTCGGTTCTTTTTTGAACAATGTTCAAAAAAGAACCGACCCCATTTTCGCATTTTCGCAATATTCAATTTAATCTATTGGTGGCAACTCTTCTGCTGGCACTGTATTTTTATTTGCTGGTCTTGTATAATCCATCCAAGGATTATTATTATCTGGATCTGTTGGATCCCAACCTCTTACTTCTTCGTCATCAGAAATTTTTTGAGCAGTTGGCTTTCCTAAAGGTCCTGGATTTGGATCAGAATAAAACTCAACTTTGCTTCCAGCTTTGCAATTATCATATATCCATTTTGCATCTTGTACTGTTAAACGTATACATCCAGCTGATGCCTTAGTTCCTAATTTATCATATTCCCAATATTCTAGTGTAGACTTGTCTTTACTTGTATATGGTACAGAATGGAATAAAATGCTTCCTTTTATTCTAACATAATATTGTGCCCATACATTTCCAACCATTTGTCCCCAAGTCCATCTATCCCATTTTCCATTAGGAATAGTATATATTCCACTTGTTGGTGTGGCTTTTCCTGTTGAACATACCATTGCTCTTACTGGAATTGTATATTCGCCATCTTCATCTTTTGAATAGATTGTAACAACATTTTGTTCTAAATTTACTTTTATATAATAAATTCCTTGTTTTGAATTTGTAACATTTGAAACGGGTGTTACTTTGGTTCCTTCATTTTCTTCTGGCTCAGCTTCAGTTTCAGCAGTCCCATTTTCTGTTTCTTCCTCTTGTACTTCTTCTTTTGGTTCTTCTGGAATCTCTCCTGTTTGTGCTACAGGCTCACTTTCTACCTGATAATCTACATCACTAGTTTTTGCTACACTAACTGTCCTATTTTTTACTATAATAACTACCATCGCAACTACTAGAAGTACTAGTAAAATTGCGACTAATATGTATTTTTGCTTTTTATCCATTTTAATTCCCCTTATATTTACTCATCCTTTGCTGTATTGACTTTAAATAACTTCATTAATTCAACTATAACAACTGGTGCAATAATCAATAATACGGTTTCAATGATATTTCCAACTGGTAAAATTGGAATACTAAATATTTCTCTTAATTGAGGTATTACTAAGATAACTCCCATTAATAATGCTGATATAACAACAGCATAAATCAAAATACTGTTTCCTAATATACCTGTTTTAAATATTGAATTTTTATTATCACGTATATTAAATACATGAATTAATTCTGAAAATGCTAATACTGTAAATGCCATTGTTTGTCCAACTTCTATTTTTGTTTCTTCTAATGTAAGATTTCCTATAGCTGTTTTTGTTGAACCTATTCCAATTAAATATGCTGCAAGTGTAAGTAATCCTATCATAAATCCTTGATATACTATTCTAAATGTTCTACCTTTTGTGAATATTCCTTCGTCTTTCTTTACTGGCTTTCTATCCATTATGTCTTTATTAGCTGGATCAAATGCTAATGCAAGTGCAGGGAATGTGTCTGTTACAAGATTAATCCATAAAATATGAATTGGTAATAATACTTGTATCATTGAAATATCATATATTCCAAACACTCTTCCTATTGTTGGTGCAAATAATGTTGCTAATAATAATACAATAACTTCTCCAACATTACATGAAAGTAAGAATTGAATTACTTTTAAAATATTATCATAAATACGTCTTCCTTCTTCTACTGCTGATACTATTGTTGCAAAATTATCATCTGTTAAAATAACATCTGCAGCTTCTTTGGCAACTTCTGTTCCCACTTTACCCATCGCACAACCAATGTCTGCTGTTTTTAATGCAGGGCTATCATTTACTCCATCACCTGTCATTGCAACTATTTCGCCATTTTTCTGCCATGCTTTTACAATACGTACTTTGTGTTCTGGTGAAACTCTTGCATATACTGAATATTTTCTAACATCTTTTGCTAATTGTTCGTCAGATATTTTATCTAATTCCAATCCTGTTAATGCTTCATTATCGTTTTCTAATATTCCAATTTTCTTAGCAATAGCAACCGCTGTAGCCTTATGGTCACCTGTTATCATTACTGTTTTTATTCCAGCATGTTTACATTTTTCTACTGCTTTTTTTGCTTCTTCTCTTGGTGGGTCTATCATTCCTACCATTCCGATAAATGTTAATCCACTTTCTAAATTTTCCATTTCATATTTTGATGGTACATGGTCTATTTCTTTATATGCAAATGCCAATACTCTTAAAGCTTCATTTGCCATATGTTCATTATTGGTTCTAATCCATTCTGCATAATCACTTAAATTGTGTCTTACACTTCCTTTATATAAATAAGAATCACATTTTTTTAAGATTTCATCTAGTCCACCTTTTGTGTACACTATATATTTTCCATCTTTTCCATTTACTGTTGACATTAATTTTCTATTAGAATCAAATGGAACTTCTGCAACTCTTGGATTTTCTCTCATAATTGATACTGGATAATCTAACTTTAAAGCTAAATCTACTAATGCAGTTTCTGTTGGATCTCCTGCAATTTCTCCATTTTCTAATACTCTTGAATCATTACATAACATACAATCATATATTAGTTTTCTAAAGTCTTCATTTGTTTCTGCTCTTTCAATATCTGCTGTAACATCATTACAGAATATTTTTTCTACTGTCATCTTATTTTGTGTTAATGTTCCTGTTTTATCTGAACAAATAACTGTACTGCTTCCTAAGGTCTCTACTGCTGGTAATTTTTTTACTATCGCATTTTTCTTTACCATTTTTTGTACACCTATTGCAAGTACAATTGTTGATACTGCAACTAATCCCTCTGGAATTACTGCTACTGCTAGTGATACAGCTGTCATAAACATATTGATAATTTCTTTTCCTTGTAATAGCCCAATTACAAATATTACTGCACATATTGTTAATGCTGCCATTCCAAGTGTTTTTCCTAAGCTGTTTAATTTCTTTTGAAGTGGTGTTTCTTGGTCTTCTGTTTGATTTATCATGTCTGCTATTTTTCCAACTTCAGTATTCATACCAGTTTTTACAACAATAGCTTTACCTCTACCATATGTTATTAAACTTGATGAAAATAACATATTTTTTCTATCTCCAACACCTACTTCAGTTGCTTGAATTGCATCTGTTCTTTTTTCTACTGGAACTGATTCTCCTGTAAGCGATGCTTCTTGTGACTTTAAATTAACAGCTTCTATTACTCTTAAATCTGCTGATATATAATCACCAGTTTCTATTATAACTAGATCTCCTGGTACTAATTCTCTTGCTGGAATTGCTGTTTCTTTTCCATTTCTTATTACCTTCGCAGCATGTGCACTTAATTTTTTTAGTGCTTCCAATGACTTTTCTGCTTTACTTTCTTGTGCAACCCCTATTACAGCATTTAATAATACTACTATTAATATTATTATTGTATCTGTAAATCCTTCTCCTTGCATTACTCCAACTACTCCAGAAACAATTGCTGCAATTATTAATACTATTATTGAAAAATCTTTAAATTGATCAATAAATTTTTGAATTAATGATTCTTTCTTTTTTTCTTTTAATTCATTTAGTCCATATTTAGCTCTATTTTCTTCTACTTTTTTTGAGCTTAATCCGTTTTCTTTGTTTGTTCCAAGCTCTTTTTCAACTTCCTCTACAGTTTTGTTAAACCACTGTTTTCCCATTTGCATCTTCCTTTCATTATAGGTTGTCCATTGTTTGTAACCTTATATTATGTAACTTTCTGTTAACAAAAAAAACTTCTAAAGAAAAAAGGTTCAATTTTTTCTTTAAAAGTCTCGTTTACTTATTATATCCAAAGCTTGTTAACCAGATTTTTTACAAATCGCGACTGTTGATTAACAATTTAAAACTACTCCCCTTTAAGGTTACATATATATGGTGACCCGTACGAGAATCGAACTCATGATTCCACCTTGAGAGGGTGGCGTCTTAACCGCTTGACCAACGGGCCATTTAATTTACTATACATTTATATCATATTTTCTTATGTTAGTCAATTATTTTTTCTAAAAAAATAAGATAATATTTAATCTTTTGAATCAAATATTATCTTATAATTTATATTTACTGTACTTTTAACTTTTTATACTATTTTTTTCATTTTTTCTACATTTGGGTCTTTTATTTTTTCTGAAATTACAATATCATATGTAGTAAATATATGAAGAACTTCTGCTCTGTCTCTTTTTCTGTTTTCTTCGTATTTCTTCCAATTATTATCATTTATGTCCCAACGGCTATTGTTTATATCCCAACGTCTGTTATTCTCTTTCCAACATTTATCATTTGCATCCCAACGTCTGTTATTCTCTTCCCAACATTTATCATTTGCATCCCAGCGCTTGTCGTTTTCGTCCCAACGTTTATCGTTTTCTTCCCAGCGTTTATCGTTTTCATCCCAACGTCTGTTGTTTTCTTCCCAACGTTTATCGTTTTCATCCCAACGTCTGTTGTTTTCTTTCCAACGTTTATCGTTTTCATCCCAACGCCTGTTGTTCTCTTCCCAGCGCTTATCATTTTCTTCCCAACGCCTGTTGTTCTCTTCCCAGCGCTTATCGTTCTCATCCCAACGTCTGTTGTTTTCTTCCCAACGTTTATCGTTTTCATCCCAACGTCTGTTGTTTTCTTCCCAGCGCTTATCGTTCTCATCCCAACGTCTGTTATTTTCTTCCCAGCGTTTATCATTTTCGTCCCAACGTCTATTATTTTCTTCCCAGCGTTTATCATTTTCGTCCCAACGTCTGTTGTTTTCTTCCCAACGTTTATCGTTCTCATCCCAACGTCTGTTATTTTCTTCCCAGCGTTTATCATTTTCGTCCCAACGTCTATTATTTTCTTCCCAACGCTTATCGTTTTCTTCCTTCATTTCTTTTATTTCCTTGCGAACTTCATCTAGTGAATCTCTAAAAGATTTCATTTCTTTCATTACCACAAGTTGAAAATCAGATATTTTGTCCAATACCTGGACCATCATAGAATTTTCTTCCATTCAATTCCTCCTTTTAGATATAATTTTTCTTGAATTTAGAGTTAGTTCATAAAACATGAATTTCTAAAACATTTGAATAAACTTCTTTTTTGAATCAATACATTTTAATAATAGTACAGTTAAATAAATTACGAACCTATTATACTATCTGAATTAGCAAAAGTCAATAAAAATTTAAATAAAAATAAAAAAACTGAGGCAGAAAACTTTTAAAGCTTTCCACCCCAACTATTTACATAGATTCAATTTTTTTACATTTTCTTCTTTTTAAAATTAACTACAATTGCATTTTCATTATCAAATTCAAAATTTGCATCTGTATTATCTGTTTGAACTGGATTAATTTCATCTCTATCATCCACAAAATTTATATGTTTTGGATCAAACTTTTGTCTTGCAGAATCATTTGAATCATCACTTGTTGCTACTCCTGGTGTAAACTTAGAAAAATTATATACCTTCATAGGTTGTTTTTCTTTATGTTTTGCAGCAATGAAATCAAATTTTCCTTCACCTACGCAGAAACCTCCGCCTTCTGTTTTTAATTTAACTGCAGCAAATTTAAATCCTAATGTTCCTAATTTATTAGCAGCAAAATATGATGCCCAACCATATTGCACGTCTCCATATTTTGAATCATATTTAAGTTTTCCCATATCCATACTATTCTTATATAGCCATTCTCTTTTCTTTGTAAATTCTTTTTCCCACCAATCTAACTCTTCAGGTCTTGCATCTCCCATGAATATTTTGCTTGCACAATTTGATAAGATTGTATCTTGATATCTCATTTTTGGTGCATCACCATTTAATTGAGCAAGGTTTTGAGCTGTAATAGTTGTTCCTACTTTATATTTACGATATAATGTAAATATTGCTTCAGTATCTTTGCAAATAAAGTCTGGAAATTCATCTATATACAAGAAATGTGGCACTCTACTGCTTTCATTTCCAGGTCTCCTTAAAACTGCATTTTGCATTGAAAGTATAAAGAATAATCCAAATGCTTTGTGACTTGTTCTTCCCAAATCTCCTCTACGTGTACAAACTAATGTAACCTCTCCATTTGCTAATGCCTTATCAAAATCAATATTATTATGTCTGTTACACAAAATAGTTTTTACACCTGGTAGTCTCAATAAATTATCTAATTGAGCAACTGCCAAATAAATATATTTTGAAGTTTCATCTCTTCCAGCACTATTAGCATAAAAATTCTTCTTAAAATAAGTAATTTGTGAACTATATTTTTCAGCTAATTCCTGGTCTTGTCTCATTATCTCACACATTTTTTCAACTAAATCAAAATTTGTAAGCATTTTCAACATATCTTCAAGATTTGGAATATTTCCTCCATTTAATCTTGGATACATTTCTTTTAACATAATTGTTATATTTTCTAAAGCTTGAATAATAAATTCTTCTCTGTAAACTTCTTCTTGTTCAAGTTCTTTACTTGAACACATTCCCTTTAATACTGATGATATTGTAACAGCAATTTTAGTTGCATCATCATATACAAATGGGTTTAATCCAATAGAATCTGGATTTGCTGGATCTATTAAATTATATTTAATATGATAATTTTTACATACATTCATTATTCGTGAAGTTGATTCAAAATCTGGTGAAATTGATGTTATTCCTAAATCTCTATAAGTTATGTCATCTCCAATTGAAGCTAGTATCATTTTACTCATATATGCTTTATATACATCTTCTCTTCCTTCTGTTGGAGTAATCATGCTTAAATTAAAGTTTTCATTTAAATAATCATTATCATATGGTCTATTCAATTTTGCAATACCTGTTTTTAAGGCTGTATATCCCATCTCTTTTGCATTTGCTCTATAAAATGCTTTTTTCTCTAAATCTTTAGCCATCATTGGTTCTAATATTAATGATGTTTTTCCAGTTCCTGAACCACCGCAAGCTAATAATGATTGATATCTACACTTTTCAGTAAATACCATTTTATTTCCATTTTCAAAATCACTACACATATACATATCACATGTAAATGGTCCATGTCCTGCTTTAGTATCTGCTAAACTAATTCCTTTATAATCCCAAATTGATCTGAATTGGTCTTTGCTGTCATCAACGCCCAATTTAATCCATTTAAATACCTCATAAAAAGTTACTAGTGGGAAATATACAGCTAATGCTGTTAAAGCTGGTTTTATCAATTCAGAAAAATTAGTTACTAATTCTGTATAACCTGGTAATGAAATTAAAAATAACCATGCACCTTGATTTACCCATTGCGTTACCATTGATATTACAATAATATACAAAGTAACTACATATGTATAAAATAATGTTACCTTCATATTTTTAGATGTTGCAAATTCTGATGATGGAGAAAACAAATATGCAAATATTGGACATGCCATTGCTAAGGTATATTTAAATGGTCCCCAATATGATACTGATACTCCTGTAAATATCATGAATAACATCTCTACTAATCTGTCTACTACTAAATATAATGATATAAGTGTTAATATATATGTTGCAAATGTATTTCTACTTGCATTAATCTTTTTCAAAAATTTATCTATTATTTTCATGATTATCCCTTTCATTTATAAAATCATACACATATATTATCCTACAAAATCGCTAAAATTACAAGTATTTTGGACAAATTTATAAGAATAGTTCTAAAATTATGCCAGCTAAAACTCCTATTAAATATAAGATTCCTACTATTTTTATATTTTCTTTTACATTTTTATTTGTTTTAAATAATACTAATAGCCCAACACCTGCATTTACCGCAACTCCAGATATCAATACTGGCATTGATACAACATTACTTATAAATAATTCTGTTAAAATTACTGATGAAGCACAATTTGGAATTAATCCAATTAAGCCTGCTACTATTGGTCCTAATATCACATTTTTGCTGATAAAGTGTGCAATAGTATCTTCACCAATATATGCAATTATTCCGTTAAGCACAAGTGTTATGAAAAATATGAATATTGTAATGTTTAAAGTGTGTTTAATTGCTGATGTAACAATTCCTTCTTCACAATGGCAATGTTCATGTTCACAAATTTCTTCTATTTTTTCTTCTTGCTCTTCTACTTTTTCTTTTCTAAATATTCTTATAACAAAGTCTATAATAAATCCTGCTACCATTCCTAAAACTAGCTTTATTCCTAGTATTGTAAATATTGTTCCTGCTGGAACCGCTTCTGTTAATAATATTGGCAACATTTCATCAGATGTTGCTAAATATACTGAAATCAACGTTCCAAGTGTTATTACTCTTCCTGCATATAAGTTAGTAGCAGATACAGAAAATCCACATTGTGGAAATACTCCAACAATTGCACCTAATAAAGGTCCAAATTTTCCTGATTTTTTTATTACATCTTTTACTTTATTACTAGTTTTATGTTCAATATATTCCATTATCAGATATGTTATAAAAAGAAATGGCAACAATTTAATTGTATCAATTGCTGTATCTTGTAACACTTCTAATATTTCTTGCATTTTTATTCCTTTCTGCGAAAATGGGGTCGGTCCTTTTTTTCGCATTGTGAAAAAAAGGACCGACCCTATTTTCACATATTTTTAATATCTTTGACAAATTTTTCTTTTATTTCTGGTGGCAATAATGTAATTTTTTCAACATCTTCTTTTGCGATTATTTCTGGTATGTATTTTCCTCTATGTGCATACTTAGGATCTCCAGAGAATTCTGGGCCTGTTCCTGTTCCGAATTCTCCTCCCACATATTTACACAAGAAAAAATATTCTGTTTTATTTTGCTCACCATTTTCCAATTTGTATAATAACTTTTCTACCTCAACATCTATTCCAAATTCTTCTTTTATTTCTCTTATAGTTCCTTCTTCAAGAGTTTCATCTCCTTCACGTCCTCCTCCTGGAAATGTATAATAATCTCCAATAGGATGATTTTGAACTCCTACTCTATGCATAAATGCAAAACCATTTTGCATTGGAACTATTCCTGCTAAACGTATTCTAAATTCTTTATCTTCCATTGTTTTATCTCCTATTCATACCATTCAAAAGTCCAATTTAATACTTTTACTAAATCTCCCTCTTTAATTCCTTGACGCTTTAATTCATCTTCTATTCCTAAAGATTTTAAGTTCTTTTGGAAGTAGTACATAGATTCATTATCATCTATATTTATTCTTCCCATCAATCTATTAATAGCTTTTCCTTCAAGAATAAACATATCATCTTCTTTTCTTACTGTGAAGTCATTTTTGTCATCTTCTAATGTATATACTACTCTATCTTCTGCTTCTACCAATTCTTCTTTTGGTAATGTTTTCAATACTTCTGATACTCTGTTTAATAATTCTGGTATTCCTTCACCTGTTGCTCCTGAAATTTTATATAATTCAAGATTTTCTTTTTTAGCAAGTGCTTCTAATTCTTTTAAACCTTTGTCATCTTGCATTATATCCATTTTATTAGCAACAATTATTTGTTTTCTTGTACTTAATTTTTCACTATATTTTTTTAATTCTTCATTTATTGTATAAAAATCTTCAACAGGATTTCTTCCTTCAACTCCAGAAACATCTATAACATGTAATAATAGTCTAGTTCTTTCTACATGTCTTAAAAATTGAATTCCAAGTCCTACTCCTTCGCTTGCACCTTCAATTATTCCTGGAATATCTGCAATAACAAAACTGTCTCCATTTTTTGTTTTTACTACTCCAAGATTTGGCTCTATTGTTGTAAAATGATAGTTTGCTATTTTAGGCTTTGCATCTGTTACCACTGATAGAAATGTTGATTTTCCTACATTTGGAAATCCAAGTAATCCTACATCTGCTAATAGTTTTAATTCTAGTATTACTTCTTTTTCTTCTCCATCTTCTCCTGCTTGTGCAAATCTAGGTACTTGCCTTGTAGCTGTGGCAAAATGAGAATTTCCTTTTCCTCCTCTTCCACCATTTAATACAAGTTCAACTTGATTTTCTTTTGATAAATCTGCTACAACTTTTCCTGTTTCTGCATCTTTTATTATAGTTCCTAGTGGCACATCAATATATAAATCTTCTCCTGATTTTCCATATTTATTCCCGCCACTACCATTTTCTCCATTTTGTGCTTTGAATTTTTTTGAATATCTAAAGTCTATTAGTGTATTAGCATTAGGGTCTACTCTAAAATAAACACTTCCGCCTCTTCCACCGTCTCCACCATCAGGTCCTCCGGCAGCAACATATTTCTCTCTTCTAAATGTGATTGCTCCATCTCCACCGTTTCCTGATTTTATTATTATTTTTGCATAGTCTGTAAACATATTTCCTCCTTATTCGAAATAATCAAGTTTCATTGCTTTTTTTACTTTTTTCATTGTTTCTTTTGCTGTTGCTCTAGCTTTCTCTGTTCCTTTAATTAGTATTTCATCAACTAATTCTGGCCTTTCTTCATAATATTTTCTTTTTTGTCTTATTGGTTCTAATGTCTTGTTTATATTAGCTGCTAATTGCTTTTTGCAAGCAACACATCCTCTTTTTCCTGCTCTACATTCTTCACACACTGTTTTATATTCATCAGGCTCTGTAAATAAATTATGATAATATGCTACCATACATACATCAGGATTTCCTAAATCATCTTTTTTTATTCTATTTGGATCTGTTACTGCACTCATAACTTTTCTATTAACTTCTTCTTCTGGATCTGATAAATAGATTGCATTTCCTAATGATTTTCCCATTTTCTCATTTCCATCAAGTCCTTTTATTCTTTTTTCTTTTGATAAAACAGCCTCTGGTTCTACTAAAACCTCTCCATATATGCTATTAAATTTTCTTACTATTTCTCTACATTGCTCTATAAGTGGTAATTGGTCTTCTCCTACTGGAACAACTGCTCCCTCTAAAGCTGTTATGTCAGCTGCTTGACTTACAGGATATCCTAAGAAACCATATGTAACACTTTCTCCAAATAAATCCCTCTTTTGAGCTATTTCCGTTTTTACGGTTGGATTTCTTTCTAGTCTAGCTATTGTTACCAAATTTGAATAAAATACTGTTAATTCAGCAACTTCTGGTATCATTGATTGTATATATATTGTTGTTTTTTCAGGATCTATTCCTACTGATAAATAATCCATTACTACTTCTCTTACATTTTTTCTTACTTTATCTGGATTATTAAAATTATCTGTTAATGCTTGAACATCTGCTACCAATATGTATTGATCATATTCTCCAGAATTTTGCATTTTTACTCTATTTTTTAATGAACCAAAATAATGACCAATGTGTAATCTTCCAGTTGGTCTATCTCCTGTTACAATTCTTTTTTTACTCATCTTTCTTTCCTCCCATTTTAACAATTTATATTATACAATAAAATGTATAAAAAGAAAAGCTTTTAACATAAGAAAAATGGCAAAATTTCTTTGCCATTCTTCTGTATGCTATGCCTGAAATGCATAGCGGAGTATTCAATGTTTACGCTTTGTTTTCCCCTCCTGCTGCTTCCATGGCCTCCATAAATTCACCCTGGAATACCACATACTTGACTTCTTTCGAAGTCTTGTTAATCACAGTCACGATTCGGTCTTTTGCCGAACAATCAGGATAGAGGAAATTGTTTTTGAGGAACGCATTCTTGGTAAGAACCTCTACATCCTGTTCATTCCAAGAAATATGGAACGGTCCTTTAGCCATTTGGACTTTCCATTTTTTTTAATGTTCTTCCGTTCATTTCCGAACGATACACAAATTATACCATAAAAATAATTGTTTTGCAAGTGTTTATGTAAAACTTATCACTTCTTTTGGTAATTTTATCCAAATATTCCGCGCTTTTTAATTGGTGGTTGTTCATTCATTGTAATAGCTAATTTTTCTAACAAGTCTCTTTGTTCTCTGTTTAATCTTTTTGGCGTTTGAACCACAACTGTAAATACAAAATTTCCTCTAACAGATGAATTTAAAGATTTAAATCCTCTGTCTCTTATTGTAAATTTAGTTCCAGTTTGTGTTCCTTCTGGTATAGTAAACATTTCTGTACTTCCATCTACCATAGGGATTTTTAAATTTGCGCCTAATGTTGCTTGCGTAATTGTAATTGGAACTTCACACATTACAGTTGTACCTTGTCTTGTAAAAATACTGCTCTTACGTACTTTAATTGTTATATACAAATCTCCTTTTGACGCTCCTTTTTCACCTGGTTCGCCTTCTCCTCTTAATACAACTGTCTGACTATCATCTATTCCTGCTGGAATTTTTACTTTTATTCTAGCTTGTTTTCTAACTGTTCCCTTTCCTTTACAATTATCACAAGGTTCTTTTATTACTTCACCAGTTCCATGACATGCTGTACATGTTCTTGAAGTCTGAACTTGGCCTAATATAGTATTTTGAACTTGTCTTACAGTTCCTGTTCCATTACATGTAGGACATTTGGTTACACTAGTTCCAGGTCTTGCTCCAGTTCCATGACATATCTCACATGTTTCAGGTCTTGTTATAGAAATTTCTTTTTCAACTCCTAAAAAAGCTTCTTCAAAAGTAATTTCCATATTTAAATTAAGATCTGCACCTTTTCTAGGTCCTCTTTGTGTTTGAGCTCTCGCACCAGTTCTTGCCCCTCCACCAAAAAATGAAGAAAATATATCTCCTAAATCTCCAAAATCAGAAAAGCCATCAAATCCTGATGAGGTATAAGAATAATATCCACCATTTCCAAATGGTCCACCTGCTCCATTGAATCCATTAAATCCATTAAATCCTTGAGGACCATCTGGTCCAAATTGGTCATACATTTTTCTTTTTTGTGGATCTGATAATGTTTCATATGCTTCATTTACTTCTTTAAATTTTTCTTCAGCTTCTTCTTTATTATCTGGGTTGGCATCTGGATGATACTTTTTTGCAAGCTTTCTATATGCTTTTTTTAATTCTTCATCTGTGGCATTTTTATCAACACCTAATACCTCATAATAGTCTCTTTTACTTGCCATCAGTCTTACCTCCCATCACTACTTTTTCTAAGTTCATACTTAGCTCCTTTTCATAAATTAGGCGAGTCTTAAAAACTCGCCCTCTCTTTAATGTTACATCTTATTATTTGTTGTCATCTTCAACTTTGTAATCAGCATCATATACTGTTCCATCATTTCCACCATTGTTTGCATCTGTTGAACCAGCTCCTGCAGCTGCATTTGGATCAACTCCTGCATTTGGATTTGCATTCTTATATAATTGTTCTGACATTTCATAGAATACTTTTGTTAATTTTTCTGTAGCTTCTTTGATGTTTTCTGTGTTATTTGAATCAAGAGCTTTTCTAGTGTTTTCGATTTCAGCTTCTACTTTAGCTTTTTCTTCTCCACTAATTTTATCTCCTAATTCTCCTAATGTTTTTTCACTATTGTAAATTAAGCTTTCAGCATTATTTTTAACTTCAATTTCTTCTTTCTTCTTTTTATCTTCTTCAGCATGTGCTTCTGCATCTTTAACAGCTTTTTCGATATCTTCATCTGTTAAGTTTGTTGATGCTGTAATTGATACGTTTTGTTCATTTCCAGTTGCCATATCTTTTGCTGATACATGAACTATACCATTTGCATCTATATCAAATGTTACTTCGATTTGTGGTACTCCTCTTGGTGCTGCTGGAATTCCTGTTAATTGGAATCTTCCTAATGTTTTGTTATATGCAGCCATTTCTCTTTCACCTTGTAATACGTGAACTTCTACTGATGTTTGACCATCTGCAGCTGTTGAGAAAATTTGTGATTTCTTTGTTGGGATTGTTGTGTTTCTATCTATTAATTTTGTGAATACTCCACCATATGTTTCAATACCTAATGATAATGGTGTTACATCTAGTAATACTAAATCTTTAACATCTCCTGATAATACACCACCTTGGATTGCTGCACCAATAGCAACACATTCATCAGGGTTGATTCCTTTATCTGGTTCTTTTCCTGTTATTCTCTTAACAACTTCTTGAACTGCTGGAACTCTTGTAGAACCACCAACTAATAATACTTTATGAATATCATTTGCTGTAATTCCTGCATCTTTTAATGCTTGGTTAACTGGTCCAGCTGTTGCTTCTACTAAATCA
>ERZ827512.1238-NODE-1238-length-26814-cov-5.920961_pt1 | contig 26814 bp, 30 predicted proteins | sample MGYA00519916_ERZ827512 | MGnify/ENA primary metagenome ERZ827512 (study PRJEB31778, sample SAMEA3449335) | human gut metagenome | biome: human gut; feature: human-associated habitat; material: faeces | place: United Kingdom | collected 2010/2012 ... | reverse complement strand
AATTACATTGTATCATAAGTTTCTGGTATGACTCACTTTTATTTTAATAAAAATATTGTAAGTGATTTTACTCACCAACACTATTTATTATAGAACCGATTTTTCTATCTCAATATTTGTATTAATTATATTATCTATTTTTTCACTACTAAGATTTAAATGTAGCTCTTTATTAAATTCATCTATAAATTTTTTAGCTCGTTTATATCCTCTACCTGGAGTGGTATTTTGAGAATATAGTAGTTTTAAAGCTATTAATTGTAGAATTATCTCTCTTAACTCTAGATCACAATTATGATCGTCAACATCTGCTTTTAACACAGAAAAATCTAAATTATGGCTATATTTTTCTTCAAATAAAGATAATAATTCATCTAGGTTAATTCTTTCTTTATCAACATATTTTTTTAAATCATCATTAATTATAACTTCTCCATTTGGATATGCACATATTATAAGATTATTATTTATACCATTAGCATTATAATTATTATTTATTTGCTTTATTACAATGTATAATACTGCCTTTTGATCGACTGCTTTACTACCACCATTATAGATGTTTCTAATTCCACCACAGTTTGAACGGTATTCACCATTTATTAGACATAATTGGTCATCAGATAACCTATACATTAACTGGTAAATATTCATACTTTTTGATAATGGTGCTATACTCTTGAAATCTAGATTTTTAATTCCCTCTTCGAATTCAAATTCACGTTCAGGATATTTTATTTCATACCAATAAGTAATATTATTGATAAGTTCTTGTAATTCTTCAATCTCTATAAATGGATAATAATCATTTTTTATTTTGTCTTTAAACCAACTTAAGAATTCCTTGTTTTCTTCTAGATTATATTCTCTTTGATCTTGTTCGTAAAATTTTCTTGCTTGTGCTATAGTCATATAACATCACCACTTTCTGTCTAAACTATTCTATCACATCAAAACAAATATTGTTGTTTATTAATTAATTGTTAAATTTTATGACATTTAATTTGTTAACGATATGTTTAGAATAATGAAAGTTATAAAGAAATGTTATATACTTAGTTTATTCTTACTCACGTAGAAGGAGAATTAGAGATGAATAAAAAAATAAAATACCAAAAATTAGTTACTAAGAGAGAAAAAATATTAGATAAAATTCAACAACTTAAAGAAAATGAAATTTAAAAAAATATTTAAAATTAACAGAAAAAAATGCTACTTTGTATCATGAACAGATAGCCTTATGTAAACAGATAAAATATGAAGAGTATAAAAACTGCAAACATATATTTGTACACTCTAAAATTAAAAGGATAAAAAATACTTATATTAGAAGATATGGATGTATAAAATGTGTTTCTAAACAAGAGGTAATGTAATGAAAAGTAAATATTATAGATTAACTTGTGTTGGTATTGGAATATATGAATATTTAAAAAAATATATTTGGAATAATTATCAAGAACCAGTTAAAGTTTGGAATGATTTTATTAGTGATGATAATGTTAATTGGTTAAAAAGGCCTTCAATTTATAGTCAAAATCTAAACTGCTATTCATATTTTACTAGATTAGGATATATGCAATTTAAAAAGAAAACTTTACCAATTATTAAAAAATTTATTGATATTAATTGCATTTTTTGTGAAGTAAAAGAATTTAGTTATGATGATATAATTTATCAAGATGAATATCAGATTGTTATAAAAAACACTAAATTTTAGAAAAATTAAGGGATTGGTGGTATTATGTCTAATATTGATGAAATAATGAAGATAATGGAGACTATTGAATATGGATTTTTAGATAAAGATGGTCATAACATATTTAAGGATAAAGATGTATCAGAAAAATTTAGTAAAAGTTATTATTTAATATCTCCAAAGGAATTATTAGAAAAGAAAGTTGGAGTTTGTTGGGAACAAGTAGAATTAGAAAGAATGCTATTTCAAGAAAAAGGGATAAAGAATGAAACATATTTTATTTATATAGATGATGCTAATGGTTTACCATCTCATACTTTTCTTGTTTATTATGATTGTAATAAAGTATATTGGTTTGAGCATTCCTGGTATGATGAAAAAGGAATTCATGAATATTCTAATTTAAATTTACTATTAAATGATGTTAAAGAAAAATTTTGGAAAAGTAGACAGGATGAAGTAAAACATGATTTATATAACAATATACATATATATAAATATGATAGACCAAATTATAATATTTCTTGTTCCGAATTTTTTAACTTTATATATACTAGTCAAGAAATATTTCCTTATAAACTTGTAAGAGCTACTGCTAAAGATATCGATAGGATTAAGGACTATAAGCTACAAACAATTACAGAATCTGCTACTAATTTATCAAAAAGTGAGAAAATTAAAATAAATAATTATATTACTAGTAGTGTAAATGAATGGATATATAAATATCAAAATATTATAGTTAATGAGAAAATTATAGGTAGTATTTTAATACGAAATATAAAAAATGGTATTCTACTAGATGAAATATTTATTGAAGATAAATACAGAAATAAAGGAATAGGGACTAAAGTTATTAGTAATATAATCTTAAAATATCAAAAAAATATCTTTTTGTGGGTTTACAAAGATAATATTAAAGCTTTTAATTTATATAAAAAGTTAGGCTTTAAAATTGATAGCAAGACAAAAACAAGATACTATATGAAATTATGCTAATAAGAATTAATTGAATTATTTAGGAAAAAAGGAGTTTTTAATGAGCAAAAAAGATGATGAATATTATATGAATTATGCTATAAATATATCAGCTAAAGCAAATTGTGTTAAGGGGAAAGTTGGAGCCATAATTATTAAGGATGATAAAATTATTTCAGAGGGAGTTAATAGTGTTCCTAATGGTATTAAACCATGTACAGAATCTTCTTGTTTGAGAAAAAAATTAAATTTAAAAAGTGGCGAGAATCAAGAGTTGTGTTTTGCAGTTCATGCTGAACAAAATGCTCTTATTAATGTTTTAAATAATCAGGTTGATATTAATAACAGTATTTTGTATGTTACAAAGCAACCTTGTATAATTTGTGCAAAAATGTTAATTAATTCTGGTGTCAAAGAAATTATTTATTTAAAAGAATATCCAGATAAATATTCAGAAAAATTATTAAAAGATGCTAATATAAAATTAAGAAAATTTAGTATGTAATTTTAGAAAAAGTGGTGATTAAATGAAAAATAAAATAGAAAAACTCAAGAAATATATTATAGTAGAAATTATTCCTACTGCTATTAGTCCAGAAAAAGGGCCAGTTGCACAAATTTCTGCTCTTAAACTAGATGGTTTAACTCTTATAGATAGATTTGATTATAGATTAGAAGAAAATCTTATTTATAACCAAGATATTCTTAGAATGATAAATTATGATAAAGATAAATTTACATATCTAGATAGTAATAATAGAATAATAGAAGAGTTTAAAAACTGGAGTGAAGGACTTGATTTATTAATAATGGATAATTTATATACTAATAATTATTTAAAAAGCTTAAAAAACAAAAAGAAAGATATTTTTTCTTATCTTAATTTAGAATATAGTAATGAAGTAATAGATGAAGTAAAGAAAAAATATAATTTAGAAGATTCTGATTATATAGTAGATTTATTGTATGAAGCTTTAATATATGAAAGTAATAATAAATAATTAGATTAACTTGATGTTATATTATTAGTTAAGATAATAAAAAAAATTAGTAAATAATATTATATAATATGAATATTGAAAAGTTTGAAAGACTAAAAGAGATAAAGATAGAAAATTATATAAAAATGAGGAGAATAGAGAGAAATATCAAGAACTTTTAATATTAATATTTTCTATTTTAGTAATTGTTTATGCTTATTTTACTTATGTAGCTATGAAGATTTAGTTAATCTTAGTAATGAAGATAGTAAAAAAAAAGAAAGATTTAACTTATGCTTCTTTTATAGGTTCGTTACTAATACTTATAAGTAGAGTAATATTTTTAATAATAGCAATTATGGATAATAATATTGATATAGAATTGACCTTTAATTAGAAAATTATGCTTTTTTTATTTTGAAATTATGATATAATAACAGCTATATTTAAAGGAGTGACTAAATAATGGGGAGAGTAATTGAGGTTGATGAGTTAAAGAAAATAGCTAGCTCTATTTGTAAAGAAGAAAATATAAGTTATGGTAAAGATTATAAAATTAATGCAGTAACACCAAAGGAATTTTATAGAGACTATTTATTGAAAAAGCCTTATAGACTTTTAGTACAGCCTATGTTTTATTTAGTGCATCCTTTCGTATATGGTGGCTATAACGATTTAGAAGATGGAATTGTTATTTATACAAAGAAACTTAAAAGTGATGATTTAAAAGAAAATAACATGGCTCTTTATAATTTTATTTTTTCTTGTTATCACGAGATTAGACATTCGGTTCAACATGAATTTTCTAAGTATAGTTATGAAAGCTTTTTACGTAGTGTTGAAGGAATAATAAGAATATTAGTTAATAATTTTGATTATTCTTTTAGACATAATGATTATTCTTTTGAAATAGGAGCTAATTTGTATGCGACTGCTAAAGCTAGATTATATATGCAAAAGAACTATCCAGAAGAATATAGTAGTATAGAAGAACAAATTAATCAGATTATGGAAAATATATTAAAAAATTATTTTATGTATGATACTTTATATACAATAGATGGTGCTTTTAGGTGCATTAAAATGAATAGATATAATTTAGAAAATATAAAAGAATTAGTGAACGCTTCTGTATTACCAATGTTTATAAATAAAGATTATAGTTTTAAGAGTATAAGTGAGATAATGGATAATGAGGAAACAAAAAAATTAGATAAAAGAATTATTTATAGTGTTTTAGCAAGTAGTAGCTATAAAAAGAATATTAACATTTTAGAATTATCACAAGATGAAAAGAAATTACTTGATGACGCTACAGAATATTTTGAAACTATTAAGGAAAATCAGAAAAATTATGAAGAAAATCATTCTAATAATTCTAAAAAGAAACAAAGAAAGTTATAGCTAAATGAAAAATTTATCACAAGAAGAGATGAAAAAGATTATTTCTGATGTTGTTTCTGATTATAAAAAAAATAATGATATAGATATAAGTATAAGATTAGTAACTAAAAAAGAATTTTATCAAGAATTTTTGAGAATGAAAAAATATAAGTATTATAAAGTATTAGATTATCTAAAACTTCCATTTACATCAGCTGCTATCACCGAAGAGTTAAGTAAAAATATTTATATTTTTTTAGATGCTTTTTCAAAATATGAAGATAGAGAGATAGCAATATATAAGTTAGTAAATTATTGCTATCATGAAATAAGACATAGGGAACAATATGAATTTTTGCCATATAGTTATGAAAAGTTTTTGAGTGATTTAGAAAATTTTTATAGAAGAATATATAGTGAAGATTATCAAATTAACCATAATAAATACTCTTTTGAAATAGGGGCTAATTTGTTTTCTTTAGATAGGACAATGAAATATTTGAATAGATACTATAAGGAAGTTTGTACTAATAGTAAAGTGTTAGATATGTATAATAGCAAGTATGAAGAAAATATGTTTAATTATTTTACATACGATTTAGAAAATATAATTAATAAAGTTATAGATTATAATAGATTAATATCTAAATATTATTTTAAAAAAGGAGAGATTTTTAATTCTAGTACAATAAGTCCTGTTCTTAAGATATTTTTTTATAGTAATGGTGATTTTAAAAGTATAAATAGTATAATTAATAATCCTAATTTTTCTAAGTTAGATAAGAAAATATTTTTTATGATTATTGCAAGTAGATACTATAAGGAAGTAATAGATAGTGGAAAAATAAGACTTACAAAAGAAGAAGATTATATATATAAATATGCTAATGCTTATCAAGAAAAGATTAAAAATAATCAAAAGAATTATAAAAAAGTTAAGAGATAATTTGATATGTGATAAATATTTAACAGAAAAGAAGAGAAATATTTTTGACAAGATATATAGAATTTAGTGAAAATATCTTTCTAGTTAAAAAGATAATTTAATTTGAAGATAAAGTTAAGAAAAAAGTAAATGACTTATAATAAATAATTTAATATATATATTATAGGGAAACATGATGTAAATATTATGCAAAATAAATTAAAGATTTTTTTTAATTATTGACAAAAAGTTAAATATTTATTATAATCATAATCGGTACATTTTATATCAGTTATCTAATGTGTTGGGACCATATTAGCTTTACTGATAACATATTAATTAAAATTATATTAAAGAGGAGAAGAGAGTAATGAAGACAACATTTATGCAAAAGAAAGAAGAAGTTGTACGTGACTGGTATGTAATAGATGCTAAAGATATTCCACTAGGACGTGTTGCTTCAAAAGCTGCTTTTATGCTAAGAGGAAAGCATAAAGCTACTTATACTCCACATGTTGATTGTGGTGATAATATTATTATTATTAATGCTTCTAAAGTTTTATTAACTGGTAATAAGTTAGAGAATAAGAAGTATTATAATCACTCAAGATATGTAGGAGGTCTTAGAGAGAGAACTGCTAAAGAAATGAGAGAGAAATATCCAGAAGAAATGATGGAAAGAGCTATTAAGGGAATGCTTCCTAAGGGAAGATTAGGTAGACAAATGTATAAAAAATTACATGTTTATGCTGGTGATGAACACATTCATATGGCACAACAACCTAAAGTTATAGATATGGGAGGTAAAAAATAATGGCTGACAAAAAGAGAAAATTTTATGGAACTGGTAGAAGAAAAAGCTCTTCTGCTAGAGTAACACTTGTTCCTGGAACAGGTAAAATTACAGTTAATGGTAGAGATGTTCATGAGTATATGCCTCATGAAGTATTAGTAATGGATTTATTACAGCCATTAGAAGTAACTGATAACCTTGAAACATTTGATATAACTGTTAATGTTCGTGGTGGCGGTTATAGTGGACAAACAGGTGCTATTAGATTAGGAATAGCTCGTGCTCTATTAGAGTATGATGATACTGATAATGGTTCTAGTGAAGGCGAAACTTCTTATCGTGCAATTTTAAAGAAAAATGGTTTCATAACTAGAGATGCTAGAAAGAAAGAAAGAAAGAAACCAGGATTAAAAGAAGCTCGTCGTGCACCACAATTTTCAAAAAGATAAGTTTTATATTATCAAAAATATTCAAGACTTGGGATTTATTTCTCAAGTTTTTTTCTTTACATATTTTGTAAAAAACATACCAAAAAAATTTAAATTATTAAAAATGCTATGTTTATTTAATCTCTTATGCTATGATTAAACTAGAGAGGAGTAGATAAATATGGAGAAGAAAAATAATGGTGTAATTATAATATTAATGGGAATAATAATAGTGATATTAATGGTACTATGTATATTATTTGCAACAGATACAATTAAATTTAATTATAAAATTAAAGATGTTAGTAAAAAGAATAATACTGAAGTAGAAAAATCTAATGATGAATCTACAAAAGATTATTGTGAAAAAATAGTTGGAGATTATATTTTTGAAGAAGAAATAGATAACAGTGGAGATATTAATGGTATTACTTCTGCATCATATATTTATAATTTATCAGTAAATAATGATGAAAACGAATGTAAGGCTGTGTTAGAAGTAAATGGATTTCAAACTTATAGTAAAATTGATTTGAAGATTGAATATAAGAAAGAAAAATATAATTTTTTATTTGATAAATATAGTGATGAAAATGCTATACAATATGATTATGATGAATCTTATAATGCTGGTGATATATTGTTTAGTCTTTATAACAAAAATAATCAGTTATATACTAGTTGGGGAAATTATATGCCAAAAGTAGAGTCAAATAAGGGTGATAATATTTATTTTAAAAAATTATAAAATTTTTAGCAATAAACATTTGAGTATATATCAGTGGTTAGATATAATAAAATTATGATAGGAGCAAATTAATGTGAATAAGAAAAATAATGGTGTAATTATAATATTAATGGGATTAATAATAGCAATATTAATGGTACTATGTATATTATTTGCAACAAAAAAGATTATTATTAATCCTGAATTAGAAGATAAAGTTAAATCTAATGCCAATGTAACGGATAATAGTGAAGAAAAAAAATTAAATCAGAAAGATACATCGAGCAAGGAATATTTAGATGAAAAATATAAACCAGTATTAGAAGAAATAAAAAAAGTACTTAATGATGAAGAAAATCAGGACAATAATTATAAATATACTTCAATAATTTTAGAATACTATAAAAATAATGGAATTAAGAGTTTAAATTATACATATTATGATTTAAATAAAGATGGAATTAAAGAATTAATTGTTGAAAATACTTATATATATACTCTTCAAGATGAAAAACCAGTAATTTTGATTAGTTCTCCTACTATTGATGGAAGATATTCTTTTACACTATATGAAAATGGTATAATTTTTGAAAGACGTGGAATGGATTCTACAACAGGATATTTTGTTTTTTCTAAGATATCAAATACAACTCAACAACTAGCCTCATCTTATTACACCTATGATTACAATATTAATGATGAGAAAATTTATAATTCAAATAGTAACTTTGAAAATATAAGTTTAACAGAATATAAAAGTGATGAAGAGTTAATTAATAAATATGTTAATAACTCAAAAGAAATTAGTTTGAAGTTTGATAATCAAATATAATATCAAAAATATTTGTGTAGATATGTGATTAAATTTTTCCTAATGTGTCCCAGAAGATAATTGTATGTATTTTTAATTTTAAAATTTATATTTTGATAAGATATCTAAAGTAATTAATTTTGGATGTCTTTTATTTTAGACAAAGTAGAAGTTATTTAATATATAAAAAATAATAATATTTCATATTTTTGTGTTAAAATATCTAGAGAAGAAATTTTTTCTTTGAGAGTAGTAGATAAAGTTTCTTCTTTTTGAGGAGGATGACAAATGAAAATTGGAAAAGAAATGTATTTAAATAATTTAAATATAAATGTAGAGTCTATTGTAGAAGAAGAGAGTACAGCAACTAAAATAATGCTTGAGCAAGAAATAGAGAAGATAATAAAAAAATATGCTATTTCTAAAAATATAGTAGAAATGATGGCAGAATTAATGTCTATATTAGAAGTATGTGAAGCCTTCTATTTAATAGTAAGTATAAGAAATATTAATCTTGATGAGTATGTAAGCTATATTAATTATGAATTAGATAGTTACCGTTTTATGGATAATAGTAATAATATTAGAATTAATTATGATAAAGATATTGGTTTAAATGTGCAAAAATCTGGTAAGATAGAAGAAGATATATTATCTCAAATAAATAATAAGATAATAAATATTTCTAAATTAAATGCTTTAAGTAGTCAAACTACTAATAAAGAAAAGTCAGCAAAAGCTTTAACACGATCAAAATAATTGGTTGTTTTAGTTAGAACAAAATGCTATAATATTTTGTAGTTAAGAAAGAAGTGAAATTGTGAAAATAAAATATGAATTATTACATCAAGATGGTATGGCGAGATATGGCAAATTAAAGACAAATTATGGTACTTATGAAACACCTATGTTTATGCCAGTTGGGACGCAGGCAACTGTAAAAACTCTAGATGAGAGAGAATTAAAAGAAATTAATAGTGCAGTTATTTTAGCTAATACATATCATTTATGGTTAAGACCTGGAGAAGATATTGTTAAAATGGCAGGTGGACTTCATAAATTTATGAATTATGATGGCCCAATATTAACAGATAGTGGTGGTTTTCAAGTTTTTTCATTAGCAAAGTCTAAAGATATAACAGAGGAGGGAGTAAAATTTAAGAACCATTTAAATGGGGATTCTTTATTGCTTACTCCAGAAAAATCTATTGAAATTCAAAATAAGCTTGATAGTGATATTGCTATGAGTTTTGATGAATGTATTCCTTATCCTGCTACATATGAATATACTAAGAAGAGTACCGAGAGAACAATTCGTTGGGCTATTCGTGGTAAGAAAGTATTTAATAATGATAATCAAAGTCTATTTGGAATAGTTCAAGGTGGTGAGTATGAAGATTTAAGACATTACTCAGCTAAAGAGCTAGTAAAAATTGGCTTTGATGGTTATTCTATTGGTGGAACTTCTGTAGGAGAAGACAAGGAAACTATGTATAAAATGATCGACTATGCTATAAAATATTTGCCTAGTGATAAACCAAGATATTTAATGGGCGTTGGTGATCCTCTTGATTTATTTGAAGGAGTTATGCGAGGAGTAGATATGTTTGACTGTGTCCATCCAACAAGACTTGCTAGACATGGGCATGCCTTTACATTAGATGGAAAAATCAATTTAAAAAATGCTAAATATAAAACTGATTTTAGTAGTGTATCTGATGAATGTGATTGTTATTGCTGTAAAAATTATACTAAGGCTTATATAAGACATTTAATAGTAGCAAATGAAACATTAGGTCAAAGATTATTATCTATTCATAATTTACGATTCTTAATAAAAATAATGGAAAACATTAGAAAAAGTATTAAAAATGATAACTTTTTAGAGTATAAACAACAATTTATAGAAAGATATACTGCTAAAAAAATAAAATAGTAAAAAAAGTGTCAATTTATCAGGAGCAAAAAATATAAATTGATATATTAATTTAAATATAGTATAATGATAGTATATTTGGAGGATTGATAATGTGAATAGTTTTTTGGGAAAAATTAAGGATTTAGTTTCAAGACATAGAATTTTATCTATGATATGTTTGTTGGCACTAGTTATCATAATAATACTTATGTATATATTTTCTAGTATTTTTACAAGTAATGGAAATAATTATGGAGATAGATTAAGAGGAATTAAAGATGTTGAGATAGCTAAGAGTAAGCTTTCATCTGTTAGTGATAAGATAAAGGAAAATGGTGAGGTTACCAAAGCAAGTGTTAGAGTACAAGGTAAAATTGTATATTTAGATATAGAATTTAATGCTGATACTTCGCTAGATAAGGCTAAAGAAATAGCCAATTCTTCTTTAGATAATTTTTCAGATAAAGAAAAGAAATTTTATGATTTTGAGTATATCTTATATCAAAAGAAAGATGATAATACCGGCTTTAAAATAACTGGTACTAAAGGACCTAAAACAGATGGTATTAGTTTTATTAAAAGTTAGGTGATATTATGAAATTAAAAAAGATAAATAGAATAATTATGGGGGTAATTATATTTATTTTAGTTTCATTCTTTCTTGTCTTTTTTGTATCTAATTATACGAATGATGATAATAGTTTTAGTATGGTAGAGAAAAAATGGATAACAGATAATGTTAATAATATAATAGATGTTAGTATATATAATAATATACCAATATATGGTTATAATGGAGATGGAATAAGTTTTAGTTTTTTAGATTCTTTTACAAAGAAAAATAATATAAAATTTAATAAAATATCTTATTCTACTAATAAAATTAGTGAGTATAAAGATATATCTTTTCGAATACTTGATAGTGATGAAAAATTAACTGATCATGATATCTTATTCTATACTGATGGTTATGTTGTGCTTAGTAAAGATAAAACTATGGTAGATAATTTAGATGATAGTAATTATACTTTAGGAGTGTTAGAACAAGATAAGGATAGATTTAGTAAATTTTTTCCTAATTTAAAAATTCAAGCGTATAAAAATATAGATGATTTAGTGGGAGCATTAAAAGCAGAGGAAGTTAATTATATATCAGTAGCTAATGTTATGTATATGAGACAAATACTTGAGAATAATCTAAATATTGTATATCATATGAGTGATTTAAATAAAAGGTATATACTCAGAGTAAAAGATAATACTGTTTATAATATTATGCGAAAATTTTATAATAAATATTTAGAAACAACATATAATACAGATTATAGCTTGGAATATTTAAATACTTATTTTGATAGCACTAATACAAGTGATATTTTAAGAAAAAATTATAATACTAAAGTATATAAATATGGCTATGTAGTTAATATGCCATATGAAAATTATTCAAATAGTAATTTTGTAGGTACATTATCAAACTATTTGCATGATTTTAGTGAGACGGTTAATATTTCTATTGATGTTGTAAGATATGATACAGAAGATGATCTTAAAAATGCTTTAGTAAGTGGGGATATTGATTTTGCTCTTACTAATTTTGATGCTACAACACTTAATATGAAACATAATTTAACTTTACCTATTGTAGATGAAGATTATGTTGTATTAAGTCTTGAAAATATACCACTATCAGGATTAAGAGGACTTAGTCAAAATAAAGTATCAGTTGTAGGAAGCAGTAATTTATATAATTTGTGTGCTAGTAATAAGCTAGATGTAAAATTATTTAAAGATACAAATGATCTAATTAGAAATGTTAATGATAATGTTATAGTTATGGATAAAGCAACTTATTTATACTATAAAGATAGTAAGTTATCTAAATATAAAATAATTTATGAAAATAGTATAAAAGATGCTTATAAGTTTATAGTAAATAAAGAAGATGAAACTTTTTATTATCTGCTTAACTATTATGTAAATAGTCATGATTATAAAATGGTAAGATATAATTATAAGACTAATGTTATGATAGAAGATAGTAATAAAGATCTTGTTTATGCTTGCATTTTGTTAGGAATAATAATTGCTATTATTTTAATAACTGTTATAATTAGTAATAGAAAATTAAATAAAATGGGACTTGATAGAAATGATAGACTTAAATATATAGATCCTATGACATCTCTTAAGAATAGAAGTTATTTAAATCATAATATATATAAGTGGGATGATAATGTTATATATCCTCAGGCTGTTGTTGTTATGGATATTAACAAGATGAAGCAAATAAATGATACATATGGTAGAGAAGCTGGAGATGAGGTTATAAAGAAAGTAGCTAGTATTCTTATTAATGAACAGTTAGAAAATACTGATATAATAAGAAGTGGTGGCGATGAATTTATAATATATATGATAGGATACTCTAAAGATAAAGTAGTAGAATATGCTAGAAAACTTAATAGAAAGATGAAGAGTATATCTAATGCTTATGGTGTAGAATATGGTTATAGTATGATTTTAGATGAAGTTAAGAGTGTTGATGATGCTATAAATGAATCTATAACAATGATGTCTAAGGCTAAAGCTAGAGTTAAATAGGTGGTGCTATGAATAATATAAAATCTCGAATTAGTAATTATATAAAGAAAGTATGGAAGGCTTTTAACAGACTAGAAATGCGTGTTCTTCCTGGAAATGTTGCTTTCTTTTTTGTTCTAGCTTTAATTCCTATCATTACTTTGACAATATTTATAGCGTCTAAAGTTTCTATATCACTAAATACAATAATAAATTTTATAGAGCAAATTCTCCCTAATGAGGCCAGGAGAGTTGTTGTTGATTTTATTTCTGGTAAAGGACTTGATACGGGAATGGGAACATTTAACTTAATAGCATTTGTGGTTGCTAGTAATGGTACATATGCTGTTATAAGTGCTTCTAATACTCTTTATAAAGTTAAAGATACTGATCCTTTGCGTGATAGAGTAAAATCTATAGTGTTATTAATAATATTAATTATGCTAATAATATTCTTAATAGCAGTTCCAATATTGGGTAGTTTATTTCTATCAATGTTAAAGAATAGTTATCTTGTAAGCCAAATAAAAAATATATATAGAATAATTAAATGGCCATTTACATTTTTTATGATTTATGTAACTTTAAAACTAATTTATACAATTGCTCCTAGTAAAAATATCTCTAGTAAATCTACTACTTATGGAGCTTTATTTACAACAATTGTTTGGACTATTGCAACGGCAATATTTAGCTATTACCTTAGATTTTTTGCTAATTATAATGTTATATATGGTAATTTGTCATCAATAATTATATTAATGATGTGGGTATATATAATTAGTTATGTATTTGTAATGGGAATAGCTATTAATAGTGTTAATATTTATGATAATAATTAAATAATCTAGACAATAATTTAAAAGTCTTATATAATTAAATGGGAGTGTGGTAATAATGGGAAGAGAACAAAAAAGAAAAGAATTAAAGAAAAATAAAGCAAATAATAGCTATCATGGTAATGCTAATACTAATACCGATATGAATAATTTAACGACTGTTTTAAAAGTTATATTTACAGTTATGGTAGTTTTGATAGTCATATATTATGCTGTTGCTATTTTAGTTACTAAGGAAATTGATTTTTCTGAGAAAAATACTAGTAGTAGTGATAATACAACTACATCTACAGATAGTAGTAGTGTAAGTAATAAAATTTTGGCATCTAATACATTTTCACAAACAGATCAGGTATATTATGTTTATTTTTATGATTTTGATAGTGAAGATGAAGAGGTTGGCAATGCTATAGATTTAATTAGTGATGATAAAGTATATAGAGTAGATACTAAGAGTGGATTAAATAGTAAATATGTTACTAGTGATAGTGGTAATAAGGATGTTAGTGATATTAATAGTTTAAAAGTAATAAATCCAACTATAATAAAAATTGATAATGATAAGGTAGTAGAATATCATGAGGGGGCTAGTGATATATTAAGTTATCTTAATAAATAATTATGAAAATAAATTTATATATTGATTTTGATGGGGTTATACTTGATACTATAGATAATACTTATGGTGAGTATGAGAAATTGAAAAAAACTACCTCTATTACTATTACAGAATATTATGAGAAATTAAATTGGGTAGAACTTTTAGAAAATAGTAATCAGATAAATGATAGTATTTTAAATATTAAAAAGATTTTAGATAGTGACTTATATAATGTATGTATACTTACTCATGTTGTATGTGATGATGAGGTTTATGCTAAGAAGAAGTATTTAAGCTCGGTATTACCAGAAGTTGAAGTTATTACTGTAGATAAGAAATTTAATAAGTGTGATGTTGTTGATTGTAGAAATGCTATTTTAGTTGATGATTATATGGGAAATCTTACTCTTTGGAATGATAAAGGTGGTATACCAGTTAAGTTTTCTGATAAGGGACGTGAATGTGAGTTTATGGTTGTTACTAATTTAGGAGAAATAATTGATTTGTATGATATTTTTTTAGAAAAGATAGATGGACAAGTAGTTCTTCCATAGTGAGGAACTTTTTCTTTGACAAAATTTTTTTATGTAAACATAATTTAATATTATTGAAAATTAAATAAATTCATAGTATACTTACAGTAGGGTAGAGAGTAGGAGGGATACTGTGAAAAGGAGTATCAAAAAATGGAAGTATATCTATTTAATATTTCTTTTTAGTGTATGTTTATTTAATTTTGTAATAATTCCTACTTATGCAAAATTTACAAATGATTATACTACTAATGATGATGTTGCAGGCTTTTTGTTTGATTTTGATATTGGAATTAGTGATATATTAGAATATGAAAAATTAAGTGTTAGTGCTGGCGATGCGAAAGTTTTTAATGTTAAAGTTAATAACAGTGTAAATAGCACATTATACTACGGAGTTTGGTATCGAATAACTAACGAAAATTATGATAGTAATAAAGTAACTGTTGCTAAATTAAAAGATTCAGATAATAATACTAGTGGTGAAGTTAGTGCAAACGGTAGTGCTACTGTTAGTATAATAGTAAAGAATAGAACTGATAAGAATATTACTATTGATTTTGGAGTGCTATCTTCTAAAAATAGTACTAATGATATAGAATATTTAGATGGCAGAAAACTAGTTAGTGGTGTCGATGAGATAGTTTATTTATCTAAAGTTTTAGTTGGTAGTTATGTTGTTTATCAAGGAAGTAATGGTTGTGTTGGTAATTCATGTGGAGGACAGAATGCTAATTATGTAAGTAATAATGATAAAGGCTATTGTGCAAATAAAAATAATAAGTATAAATATAATGGCTTTAGAGTTGGTTATATTTCAGATGATACAGCTTATTTGATAAGTGCAGGTGCTTTAGAGTGCCTAACTACTAATAATAATGGTAATTTATCTAAAGAAGGAGTCAATATTGATACTTTTGATGATGGAGAAGGTGCTCTTAGGCATATAAATAATTTAAATATGGAAGCATTACTTTATTGTAATGAAGAATTTAGTTATAATGGAGTTTGTAATAATTATAGTGCTTGGAATATTAATTCATCAGATTTTACAAAGATAGTTGGAAATAAAATAGAGGATAATAATTGTTATTTAAAAGATAATGAATTATGTGGCTATGGTAATGAAATTATTGATATTGGTGGCAATTATTGGATATCAGGTGCTTTGAAAAACAGTAATAAAGTTCTTTATTGGGATGGCTCTAATAGATATGTAGGAGGTAATAATTCTTCTGTTGCTAACGGATTAAGACCTGTTATTAGATTGGCTTCTTCTGTTTATGTAACTGGGGGAACAGGCACTTATGACGATCCATATACTATTTCTAATGAATTAGTTAGTAATAAAGTAGATTAATTTTAATATTTCATATACAAAATTAAATATTTGTGTTAGAATTATGTTATGGAACATTATAGATGTTTCATATGAGATGGACGGGAGGTAGAAAAAATGAAAAAAGCTGAAATTATTAGTGAGTTAGCATCAACTACTGGTTTTTCAAAGACTGATGTAACAACTGTTTATGAAGCTATTTTTGATTTGATTAAATCTGAAGTAGCAAAAGGAAATGATTTTGCTGTTTCTGGTTTTGGTACTTTTAAAAAGTCAGAAAGAGCTGCTAGAACTGGTAGAAATCCTCAAACTGGGGAAACTATTCAAATAGCAGCAAGCAATTCTGCAAGTTTTAAGATTGCTAAGGCATTTAAAGAAGAATTAAATAAATAAATAATTTAAGTAAATAGAAGATAGTTTCGGGTGTGAGACTATCTTTTTTCGCTTTTTTTGAAAAAAACTATTTAAATTTTAATTTTTTATGATATAATTAATACATAAGTTTTAAGCCAGTCTGGCGGAATGGTAGACGCGGTAGACTCAAAATCTATTATCTTCGGATGTAAGGGTTCAAGTCCCTTGACTGGTACCAATATTATGTATAGTAAAGTCCTTTACGGGCTTTTTTGTTTTATTGATGATAATAACGCAATTTGTTATTCTTTTTTTGAACTTATAGTTGACAAAACGCTAGATAGGTGCTTAAATATTAACTCAAAGTATATTGTTAATTAAGGGGGAATAAGTTATGGGAAGAAGTGAAGAAGCTGTATTAAAAAGACAAATTAAAGATTTAAAAAGTACGGGAAGACACTATATTGCTAGAAGTGCCTTAACTTTTACATTATGTAGTGGTGTCGTTTTTGCATCTAGTAAAATATTAGGCTTTGGTTATCCATATATTGTAGATAAGACAAAAAAATATAAACTAACAACGGGTGAAGTTAATAATTTTGGTGATGAGAAGATAATAGAAAAATATTTAAAACAAGAAGATATAAAAAAATATATTGATAAAGATAGTAAAATATTAGTAGGCAGTAACTATAAATATAATGGTAAGTATTATAGAGATGTTTCTGTATATAAAGTAGATGGTGGTATTGATACAAATACTATTTTAAATAATATAGATGATTATGTAGATAGCAATAAAAAAGTAGATAATTATAAGGAGTATAATAGTGATGTTGCGGCTAAATATCTTAATAAAAAAGAAATAACTATTAAATATTGTGATGTTAATCTAAAAAAATATAAAATTATTCGTGAAAGTAAGCTTAGAAATACTATAGTTAGTGGTGTATATACTTTATTATTTTTAATATCAGGAGGAACATTTTGCTATTACATTAATGATGCTTTAAGTGATAATAAGAGAGAAATAGCAGAACTAAAATATAAAAGAAAAATGTGTAAGAAATAATAATTAGCTTATAACTATATAGATTTAATTATTTATTTTAGAGAGATGTTGCTAGTATAATATTTACTATAAATATTAAAAATGTTATAATTTATTTGGGAATGTGATAGTTATGAATATAAATAAAATTAGAAATTTTAGTATAATAGCACATATAGATCATGGGAAAAGTACTCTTGCTGATAGAATTTTAGAGTATACAGGTGCTGTTGATAAAAGAGAATTAAAAAGTCAAATGCTTGATAGCATGGATATAGAACGTGAAAGAGGAATTACAATAAAATTAAATGCTGTTAGAATAAATTATAGAGGTTATACATTAAATTTAATAGATACTCCAGGGCATGTAGATTTTTCCTATGAAGTATCTAGATCACTTGCAGCTTGTGAGGGTGCTATCTTGGTTGTAGATGCAACGCAGGGAATAGAGGCTCAGACATTAGCTAATGTCTATTTGGCAATAGATAATGATTTGGAAATAATTCCTGTTATAAATAAAATAGATTTACCTAATGCTGATATTGAACTTCGTAAAAAGGAACTTTATGAAACATTTGGTTTTGATGAAGATTCTATTATTTGTACTAGTGCTAAGACAGGAGAGGGAATTGATAAATTAATCGATGCAATAATTGAAAGAATTCCATCACCTACTGTTGGAGAAGATGATAAACTTAGAGGATTGATTTTTGATAGTTATTTTGATCCTTATAGAGGAGTTGTTGCTCTTATTAGAGTTGTATCCGGAGAAATTAGAGATAATTCTAGTATAAAGATGTTTACAACAGGAGCTTGCTATGATGTAACAGAGATAGGATATCACGCACCAGATGTATGCAAGACAAAAAGCCTAGGTTGTGGTGAGGTAGGATATGTTTGTGCTAGTATAAAAAGTATAGCTGATGTTAAAGTTGGTGATACTATAACACTAAGTAATGATCCATGTTCTACACCTCTCAAGGGATATAAGAAGATGAAACCAATGGTTTTTTGTGGTCTTTATCCAGTGGATTCTAAGAAGTATCCAGCTTTAAGAGAAGCCTTAGAAAAATTAACTTTAAATGATGCATCATTAACTTTTGAGAAAGAAACTTCATTGACTCTAGGTTTTGGTTTTAGAACTGGATTTTTAGGCGTTTTACATATGGAGATTATTGTCGAGAGAATAGAAAGAGAATTTGGCGTTGAAATAATAACGACAGCACCATCTGTTATTTATTCTATAACACTTACTGATGGCTCTTTAATTGAAATCGATAATCCAAGTGAATTTCCTGAGAGAGTTAAAATTAAAGAAATAAGAGAACCCTTTGTTAGAACTAATATTTTTGTTCCAAGTAATTATGTTGGTAGTATTATGGAATTATGTCAACGAAAAAGAGGCGTATATGTCTCAATGGATTATATAGACAATACAAGAGTTAATATTCATTATGATATGCCACTTTCTGAGATTGTTTATGACTTTTTTGATAAGTTAAAGTCTTCTACTAAAGGATATGCTTCCATGGATTATGAAGAAATTGGGGATAGAGCTAGTGATTTAGTTAAGATGGATATTTTACTTAATGGTGAAGTAGTTGATGCTCTATCGATAATTGTTCATAGAGATTTTGCTTATAATAGAGGTAGAATTATTGTAGATAATTTGAAAAAAGTTATCCCTAGACAAATGTTTGAAGTACCTATTCAGGCTGTCATAGGAAGTAAAGTAATAGCTAGAAGTGATATAAAAGCTATGCGTAAAAATGTACTTGCCAAGTGTTATGGTGGAGATATTACAAGAAAGAGAAAACTATTAGAAAAGCAAAAAGAAGGTAAAAAGAAAATGAAGCAAATAGGACATGTAGAAGTTCCAAGCCAGGCTTTTCTAACGGTACTTAGCACAGAAAATATTGAGGAGGAAAAATAATGAATATAAAAAATGAACGAGAGGTAAAAGATTATATTCTTGATTTAGAAAAAGATGACTTTCCTTATTTAGAAAAATTATCAGCTGGTAATTTTGATTTAGTAGCAAGTCCCTTATTTAATGCACTATATTTGTTACTTAAAAAATATAAAACAACAAAAGATGATGAGAAAATTGACTTAATTATTAATTTAATAGAAGAAGGAATTGATAATAGCATTTTAGCAGATGATCAAAAAACACTAGCAAAAGCTAGAAATTTAATAGGTAGTTTTAATTATAAGATTGGAATTAATTTAGATAAAAAAGATAGAATATTAATTAATGAATATCAAAGTAGAATAAATGAATTATTTATAAAATTAAGTAATTTAGATAATGTTAGTAAAAAAGGTTTAAGAAGATAATGCAGTTACTTAGCTATTTGATATTTGAAGTTAGAGATTTAAAAATTATAAAAAGATATTTAAGTCAATACAAAGATAATTTAAAACAATGCAGTGAAAAAGAAATTGATTTGTTGTTTTCATCAATTTTTTATACTTATATTACTTTAAAGAGTGATGATTCTAAAAAGATAGAGTATTTTTATAATGTTATATTACTTCTTCAAAAGTTTGAACTTTATAGTTTTTATAGTACTAGTATAAGCTATGATATTTTAAAAGCGAGTAATTTAGATGAAAAAGAACATATTGTTAATTTAAAACATATTTTTGATAGTAGCTATGTAGTTCCATTAGAGGAGCTTGGAAAGTTATATAATGTTCCTCTTTTTCTGGATGACGAGACAGTTAATGAAGCTTATTCTTTTACAATGAATAATTTAGGCAGAGTTAATTTTACTCATCAAGAAGTTATTACAATAGATGATGAACAATCTAGATGTTTAGATGATGCTGTATATTTAGAAAAACTTACTAATGGTATTAATAGATTGTATATTCATATTACGGATATTCCTTCTTTCATTCCATATTTATCTAAAGTTAGTCAAGCTGCTATGAGGAGAGGAGAAGATTTTTATTTAAGTGATATGCATATGACTATGTATCCAGAGTATATTAGTTTTAATATTTGTTCACTTTTAGAAAATAATAATAGAAATGTTATTAGTTTAATAATGGATTTTGATAGTAATTATGATTATATTGATAATAGTACTAAGATAGTTAAAGGAAAAATTAACGTTAAACATAATCTTACTTATGATAGTGCTGATAAAATTATAATGCAAAGTAGTGAAGATAATTCTTTAAGAAGAATGCTTATTAATTTATATAAACTTTCTTTAAAACTTCAAGATAATAATTTACATAAAGAAGATTATAGAAACTTAGAAAATTTTCTTTCTAAGAAATCATATCATGAATCTTTATTACTACCAACATCACCATCAGCTAATATTATTCATGAATGTATGGTTTTACTAAATCATGTTATGGCTAGTTATTTCAAAGAAAAAGCATATCCTTTTTTATATAGACAGGCATCTTTTCTAAATCAAAGCTTAATAGCTGAACAATTAAAAAATATTGAAGAGTATGATCCAAGTATATTACTAGATAACAGAACAAAGAACTATTTAAAAAATTTTTATATTGAGAGTAGATATATTGAAATTCCTATTTATCATGAAGGATTAAAATTAGATTGTTATTCTCATACTAGTAGTCCTGCTAGGAGATATGCTGATAGTTTTTGTCAATATTTAATTCATGAATTTATCTTTAATAAGAATAATAGTGATAAAAATATTGATATTTGGAATAAAAAATGTCATAATATGGCTAATTATTTAAATGAAAGAAAATTAAATAATGAACTTTTTATGGATAGATATAATTATTTATCGTATAAAAAGCTTTTAAAAAAGAAGTAATATTTGTTATAATAATTAAAGGAAGAAGTGATAAGATGAATTTACCTAATTTAGAAAAAGCTAGGATTAGAAATAAACAAGATACTAAAATTAAACGAGATGATTATGTTATTCCAGATAGTGCTACTGATATAGGACTTGGAAAATATTATCATATATTAACATATGGTTGTCAAATGAATGTTCATGATAGTGAGAATATAGCCGCTATTATGGAAGAAATGAAATATACTAAATGTGATAAAATGGAAGATGCGGATGTAATTATTTTAAATACATGTGCTATTAGAGAAAATGCTCATAATAAAGTTAGAGGTAATTTAGGGATTATAAAACATCTTAAAGAATCAAAGGATATTATCACTATTTTTTGTGGATGTATGGCACAAGAGGAAGGTGTAAGTAAGGAAATAAAGGATAAATATAAGTGGATAGATGTTGTTATGGGAACACATAATATTCATAAGTTACCAATTTATTTAGATAATATCTATAAAGATAGAAAACAGGAAATAGAGGTATATAGTATAGAGGGAGATGTAATAGAAGGCCTTCCAGTTAAAAGAGACTCCAAGTATAAAGCTTGGGTTAATATAATGTATGGTTGTGATAAGTTTTGTACTTATTGCATAGTTCCATATACAAGAGGAAAACAAAGAAGTAGACTGTTAGAAGATATTGTCAGTGAGGTTAAAGACTTAGTTGAAGATGGCTATCAAGAAGTAACTTTGCTCGGTCAAAATGTTAATGCTTATGGTAAAGATTTAGATAAAGGTTATAATTTAGCTGATTTATTAGAACAAGTAGCTTTAACTTCTATTCCAAGAGTAAGATTTATAACTAGTCATCCTTGGGATTTTACTGATGAGATGATTGACATAATTGCTAAATATGATAACATTATGCCATATATTCATTTGCCTATTCAAAGTGGCTCCGATAATATTTTAAAAAAGATGAATAGAAGATATACTAAGGACGAATATATAACTTTATTTAATAAAATAAAAGAAAGAGTACCTAACGCAAGTATTAGTACAGATATAATAGTAGGATTTCCAGGAGAGAGTGAAGAAGAGTTTCAAGAGACACTAGATATCGTGGACTTATTAAAGTATGATTTAGCATATACTTTTATATATTCTCCAAGAGAGGGAACACCAGCTAGTAAATTTCCTGATGATGTAACTTTAGAAGAGAAAAAGAAGAGGTTAGCTAGATTAAATAAATTAGTTAATAAGTATGCTCTTTTAAATAATCAAAAGTATCAAGATAAAGTTGTTAAGGTACTAATAGAAGACAAATCGGATAAAAGTGGTAAGTATATGGGATATACAGACACTATGAAATTAGTTAATGTTGAATGTTCTAGCGATAAGTTAGGAAAAATAGTAAAAGTTAAAATAACGGATATTAAAACTTGGAGTCTGGACGGAGTAATAGTAGATGATTGATGATAATATTCAAGTAAAAATTGACGCATTAATAGATACTATAAAGGAAAGCCAAGAATATAAAAGATATATAGAAATTGATAAAGTGTTAAATAAAAATAAAGAGATAAATAATCTTGTTAATGATGTTAAAAAGATGCAACAAAGAGCTGTTATGCTAGAGTATCACAAAGATCATAGATATAAAAAGTTAGATGATAAAGTTAAAAAGTTAATTGATGAGTTAAATAGTATTCCTTTGTATCAAGAATATACTAGGAGATTAAATGATCTAAATGATATGATAAGCTATGTTACTTATAATATTGAAGAATATATTAATAGTAAAATATAAAATTTTAGAAGGGATGTTTTGGAAATGAATGAAGATATAAAAACAATAAGAAAAGTTGATTTACCTTATTCAAGAGCAGATATTAGAGATTTAAATATTATAAAATTAATTGAGGAATGGCTAGATTGTGACTATAAAACTTTTGTTAGTTTAATTAGTTACATTGATAATAGCGATAGAGTGATTACTATGTTTGATGGAGATTTATCTTTTAAAACATTTAGTTATTTTAATAAAAATCAGGATATTGTAGATGTTTCTTTATTTAAAGAAATAGTAAATGGTAATGTCAATAGAGGTTTTACTCTAAAGGAAGCTGATAAAGATATGCAGTATGCTATAAATTATGATAGAGATAATATTTACTTAAAGGAAAATATCTTAACTTTTGGAAGTAAGACTTTAAAAAAATATAGGTAATTTGTAATTACTCTATTTTTTGTATTGAATAATTTTTGAAAAATAGTAATTATATATATAATATATTTTAATAATTAGAAAAAATAATAATGATTAAAAAACTTAAAATTTAAGATTAGTTCTAATTATAATGTAATAAAAAGAAGGTGTTTATTTGAATCGTGTTGAGTTATTAAGCCCTGTAGGAAATATGGATACTCTATATCAAGCTATTCATAATGGAGCAGATGCCATATATTTAGCTGGTAAAAAATATGGAGCTAGAAAGTATAGTAATAATTTTACAGAAGAAGAATTAACAGAGGCAATAAAGTATAGTCATTTATACGGTGTTAAAGTCTATATTACAGTAAATACTATAATTTTTGAAAGTGAAGTAAAAGAATTTTTAGAATATATAGGATTTTTATATCAAAATAAAGTAGATGCTATAATAATGCAGGATATAGGTATGATGTCTATAGTTAAAAGGATATATCCAAATATAGAAATTCATGCTTCAACCCAGTGCCATACTACCAATAAAAAGACAGTCCAATTTTTAAAAAATATGGGCTGTACTAGAGTAGTAATGGCTCGTGAAGTTAGTTTAGAAGAAATAAATAATATAGATGTTGATATAGAAAAGGAAATTTTTATTCACGGAGCATTATGTATATGTTATTCAGGTCAATGTCTATTCAGTGCTTTAAATGGTGGAAGAAGTGCCAATAGAGGAGAATGCGTAGGAGCCTGTCGTTTGCCTTATAATCTTATAAGAAATGATAAAAACCTAAATTTAGAAAATAAATATTTATTAAGTACTAAAGATTTAAATACTATTTTTAATATAGAAAAAATATTAAATAGCAATATTACTAGCTTAAAAATAGAAGGAAGAATGAAATCACCACAATATGTAGGCTATGTCACTAAATTATATAGAAAAGCAATAGATAATTATTATAATGGTAAGGCTGATTTAATCACCAAAGAAGAACTTAAAAATTTAAAAATATTATATAATCGTGAATTTACAGAAGGATATTTATTCAATAAACAAAATATAGTAAATTCCAATTCTCCTAATCATATAGGAATTCCTATTGGGCAAGTATTTAAGACAAATAAAAAATATATATACATAAAATTAGATGATGATTTATCTCAAGAAGATGGTATAAGATTTCAATGTTCTAATAAAGGCATGATAGCAAATAGAATTTATAATAGCAATATGTTACTAATAAATAAAGCTCATAAAAATAATATTTGCATATTAGATAACAAAGTAAATCTAAAAGAGAATGATATAGTATTAAAGACATTATCTCAAGAATTAACAAAAGAAATTGATAATTATCCCCAAAAACAAATACCAGTATCTTTTAACACCAGATTATTCATAAATAATAAATTAGAATTAACTATAAATGATGGAGAAAATACAATAACATTATATGGCGATAATATAGAGAGAGCTAAAAATAGAGAAGTTAACCGTGAGAATATAACAAAATGTATATCAAAACTAGGAAATACTCCTTTTAAATTAAAAAAATTAATAATAACCAAAGATGAAAATATTTTTATAAGTTTAAAATCTCTTAATGAACTAAGAAGAAAGATAGTGTCAGAACTAATAGAATTAAGAAAAAATCCCCAAAGAGATACTTCTAGAAATGTTATGCCTATTTTCCCTAAAAAAGAAATAAATACCCAATCTAGTAAATTGAATGTTTTAGCAAGGACTTGCGAACAAATAGAATGTTGCTTAGATGAGGGCGTTGATAATATTTATATAGATGACTATAATTTATATCAAAAATATAAGGATAATAAAAATATTTATTATAGGGTAAATAGGATTAAAGAGATAAATGTTATAAAAGATGATGACAATTTATTGGTTGGCACTTTAGGTGACATAGAAAAATATCATAAAACTAATAAGTTAGTAGGAGATTACTTTTTAAACGTGGCAAATAGTTATACTGTCAATTATTTATATTCGAAAAATCTTAATTTAACAGCTCTATCTGTTGAATTAAGTTACGAGCAAATAAAAGAAATAACAGAAAAAAATAATAATATTGAGTTAATAATTTATGGTACTTTAGAATTAATGGCATTAAAATATTGTCCACTAAAGCATAATCTAAACTACTGTAAAGAATGTTCATCTGCTAATGATGAATTTTACTTGCAAGATAAATTTAATAATAAATATCAACTAGTTCACAAAAATTGTACAACTTATATTATGCACTCCAAAAAAATAGATAAAATACAGGAAATAAATTTATATCAATCTCTTGGAATTAAAAATTTTAGAATAGATTTATTTAAGGAAAGTAAAAATGAAGTGAAAGACATAATAAAAAAAGTCAGAGAAGAACAATAAACATCTTATTTTAAAAAATTTTAGATAGTTATAAATCTATTTACTCTTCAATATTTTTCAATAATATAACTAAAAAAGATAGATTAGTCTTTTAAAGATTTCTCTATCTTTTTAATCTCATTAATAGGAACAGAAGCAACTTTGGAAATTGTTTTGATATCAATATTTTCTTTTAACATTCCTTTTATCATTGCTATTTTGTTTTGTTCAATACCTTCTTCAATTCCTTTTTCAACCCCTTGTTCAAATCCTTCTTCAATCCCTTCATTTTTAGCATCTTCTAAAACATTATGTTTAACCATTTCCGCGAATAAATCAGAATTCCATTCTGATAACCATTTAGTATCTTTACTTGCATTGTTACAATCACTCACAAACTTTTCTTTTTCATCTTTATCCATAACTAAACTTGCCATCTCCTCCAATTCACTCAAATCTCTAGCTTTCAGTATTGAAAGCCAAATAA
>ERZ827512.1233-NODE-1233-length-26974-cov-5.612058_pt1 | contig 26974 bp, 19 predicted proteins | sample MGYA00519916_ERZ827512 | MGnify/ENA primary metagenome ERZ827512 (study PRJEB31778, sample SAMEA3449335) | human gut metagenome | biome: human gut; feature: human-associated habitat; material: faeces | place: United Kingdom | collected 2010/2012 ... | reverse complement strand
GAGGGCACAGCCACCGCCGCAAGCCTGTGCTGTGCCCATGAAATGGAACCAGGAGGGCACAGCCACCGCCGCAAGCCTGTGCTGTGCCCATGAAATGGAACCAGGAGGGCACAGCCATCGCCGCAAGCACATACTGTTCCCATGAAAAAATAAAGGTTTACAACTTGATAGAAATATGATGTAATATTGTTACATTTCATCTGACCATGAAACTCTATTTACAACTCTTGTGAAAATCCAGCTGGTTTCAGCAGAATTTCAACAAAAAGTAACTGATCAAATCACAATAAAATAAGAGAAAGGCGAAGTCATGCTATATCACCAGATGCTAAGAGAAAAAGAAGTGCTGGACCAACGGGAAAAAAACATTTTGGAACGACTGCAGACATATCCGGCAGGTAAACTGATCTATTCTCAAAACGGTAAGCATAAGAAATGGTACATATCTTGTGATGGAGAGAAAATTTATATTCACAGCAATGAAAAAAATACTGCTGTCTCTATGGCGGAAAAGAAATATTATGAAGTAATGCTTCAGGATATAGTGCAAGAAAAACGAGCAATACAAAGTTATTTGGATTTGTGTAACAAAGAGCAAATGGGAGAAGAACAGTTGCTTGAGACTGCTATATATGCAGAACTGTTGAAAAAAGTATTTACTTCAGTAAATACAGAAATTGCTGAATGGGAAAAGCAGGATTATGAGAGATGCCCCAAATATCCGGAACAACTGATTCATCCTATTTTCAACGGACAGAAGGTGCGTTCCAAATCAGAGGCAATCATTGCGACGATGCTGCATGTGAACAGGATACCATTTCATTACGAGGAAGCATTACATTTGGGAAAGAAAGTGATCTATCCGGATTTTACCATAAGGCACCCGGTAACAGGCCAAGCCTTTTACTGGGAGCACTTTGGTATGATGGATAATGAAAATTATGCGCAGGCGGCTTTTCAGAAAATGCAGCTCTATAACATAAATGGAATTATGTTGTCGGATACACTCCTGGCTACTTACGAATCCGAAGAGGTTCCTCTAAAATCCAACATCGTAGAAAATATGATACAGCAATATTTTCTATGAACATTCTTACATGATCTGTTTCCAACTGAAATATCCCACAAAATACAGCATCATAAGCATGGATGAAAACAGTAATATGGGAAATTTACGTTTTTCATGACGTTGCAGCCAATCACCTTCCAGCAGAAATAGTGGCAGGGCAGACAGGGTATAGCGTCCGGCACTGATCAGCCAGCTCGAGGAGTAGGTCAGCAGGCAAAAGGCAATCAGGTAGGCGAGGTACATGGGACGCATTTTCCTGCGGAAACCATAAACGATACCTGCAATATAGACAAAAAACAACACGAGTTCCGGGACCCATAGGCACATACCGGTGGAGGTGTACCAGTCGGTGATGGCGTTTTGAATGATATAGTGCAGCGTTGTCCAGATCGGAGCAAATCCGTTGTACCAGTGATTGGACTGATAGTACAGGAAACGGAAAGGATCCCCCTCTACCTGATAATTGATCAGAAGATATACGACAAAGCCAAATAGCATGACAGCAGCCTGACAACCGGGGAGAAGCACCTTGTGCAGGAAATCTCTCCATTTTTTGCCGCGGAGCAGGGCGACTCCGCTTTCAGAATAAAATAGTTCCACCAGCACGGCAAATGTCAGAAGCAGGCCCTGTACTTTCGTCAGGCAGGCGAGAAAACCGAGGATGGCAACCATAGACCATTTATGCTGCCTCACGTAGTAAAGAAAGGCGGAAGCAATGGCAAGGAACAGGGACTCTGTCATAATGGACCCGAAAAAGAATCCGAAGGGGAAGACGCTGATGGCAACTGTAGCGGTTAATGCTGTCTCCTTATCAAACTCTGTTTTTGCATTTTTATATAAATAAATACAGCCGATTCCATAGCATATGGTCGAAAGTAAAATTCCGCAGAAGCGCATGTCATGGAAGAAAAAGCCAAGACAGCGCAAAAGCCAAGGCAGTAGCGGATAAAACACCAAAAAAATATGTTCTCCGTTTTCTATGGCACCTGCATAACCGTTCTCGGCAATATTAAGGTAATGCTGTGAATCCCAGCGTTTCCATACCTCCAGAAAATCCGAAAAAGTGATTCCGCCGGAATAATCGCCCATGACCGCCATAACAACGACGGAAAACAGATAAAATATAATTCGAAAACCAATAGCAGCACAGAAGATTTTTATTTCTTCCGGGTAACGTTCCACAAAAGAGACAATCCGGTTTTTAACAGAGGAAAGAACAATACTTTCATGTAAACATTCTATTCCGTAAACGGAAACGATCAGCAGGACCGGGAAAAGCATGAAACACAGGAAAACAAGAGCACTGCCCCAAGTAGAAAAAGAAGGATTATGGAGCAGCAGACTTCCGGTTAAAAACAGAAAAAGGATGTTTCCAATCATAGCGGCAAGTTGAAATAAATTAAATTTTATCCTACTCATGTGATATCTCCCTCTTAACCTGAGATCAATACCCAGGTCGGTCTCCAACGTAAGTATTTTATTACAAAATCCACATCCACCGGCTGCCCGGACAATACCGGATAGAACAGCAGGAACAGGGCAAAAGCCACCGCGGCATAAGTGCAGCAGACGATGATGAAGGTGCGGTCAGACATATGCTTCTTCCACTGCATCAGGCTGTACACGATCATCAGTACCACAAAAGGAACACTGGGGAAATAGTGGTAAATGAAAGTGATCCTGGTGACAAAGAACCAGGGCAGGTACTGCGCCAGGTAGCCGACTGCCAGGAAAGCAGCTGTTGCATATTCTCTGTGGGACAGGGTAATTGCAGTATCTGTGGAGCTCTCTGTTTTTGTGTGTCCTGTCAGAGAACAGAGAAACGCATTATTGCGAATTAACAGGTACAGGATGTAAATAAATGCCGGAATACCGATCCACCATACAACAGGATTGCCGAAAGCGCTGATCCCCTCTTTGATTGCATCGGTCACATATCCCGAATAATACCAGATCGGACGTACCATGGTCGGCCACTCATACCAGGAGGAAGAGTAGGGATGTGTCGCCTCCAGGCCACTGTGGTAATTGAACATGGAAGTCTGGTTCGCCAGCATACGGTCAAACAATCCCGGATGGGAATTGTCCACAAAAGGCAGGTACGACAGCAGATAGATCACTACCGGGATCAATACGAAAAAGGTCAGACAGAAATCGATGGTCTTGATCGTATAGTCAGGGAAATTCTTCACTATATATTTATGATCGATACCGTTTGTGCTTTTGCCTGGATGTGCTTTGGCATAAAGGTATTCCCGGTAGCGACGCAGCAAATGCGCGAAAAACAGCAGTGCCAGACCACATCCGGCATAGACACCGGTCCATTTGCAGGCAATGCCAAGCCCCATGCAGACACCGCACAATCCTAATGGAAGGAAGGTCTTATGTGGTGGCGTGTCATAAAAACTCATGGAGCAATAACTGTACATAAAATAGTACATGGCAATCACGAAGAACGTGATATAGACATCGATCGTTGCAATTCTCGTCTGTGTAAAATGCATAAAATCAAAGGCAAACAGGAAGCAGGCGAGAGCCGCTGCAGGGGTATTGCCGGTCATTTTCTTCCCCAGCAGATAGAGGAAGGGCAGCATGGCGATGCCAAATAAAGTACCCATGATCCGCCAGCCGAAAGGATTCATCCCGAAAATAGCGATACCCACAGAGATTAGAATTTTGCCCAGAGGCGGATGCGTATTTTCATAAGTGGGCAGTCCGTGGAGGAATTCATAAGCCGTACGGGCATGATAGATCTCATCGAAATACATGCTGTTACGGAAAGAATAGCGTTCCGGGTAGCAATCGCTCTCATCGAACAAAGTCTCGTAAGCAGAGGCATTCACAGGGCGCAGGATTTCACCGTCCGTATCCGTGAAGACCAGTTCGATCAGAGAGGCATCCGTATCGGTCAGTGTGAGACGCAGGCAGCGGGCATCTGTTACGCCTGCCTGACTGGTCAGATCTTCCAGAGACACATCCTGCCAGGTGAAGACATTATTCAGAATGATATCGCCCAGATACGTCCAGTCCTCGGCCTTTGAGCTACGGACTTCAGCCGTAAAATGCCGCTGATGCCAGGGCGCGATGTAACTTGCCAGTGTAACGGGAGCTGTATTTTCCGGAAAATCCAGTTCAATGACCTGATTCTGTGTCATATCGTAGGTTGTCTCGGGAGCCTTGCGGTCGCCCAGGTCATAGAGTGCAAAAAAGCTGTAGAGAGCACAGATTGTCAGCAACAGACACAGGTCTGCTCTCGTGAAGCGCACCTGCTCCTTAGAAGGTGTGGGCGCTAAGGGGGAGAGAAAATGTTCCCGGAACAGCTGCCACAGTCCGCTACCGGAGACTGTAGAAGAACTGCGGTTTGCTCCGGCATGCCCTTTTACACCAGCAGCAACAGGCACCGCTTCCCCATGAACATAATATTTCCAGATGATTTTGTAGAAATCATACAGACAATATAACATACCTGCGGATACCAGCAGAATTATGGGAGCCTTGCGGTCATAGTTCTGCGGATCGTAATGGTACAGCACGTTGGCAGTGTTGTAGAAATGCAGCGCGGCGAAACCTGCATAACATTTCCACAGGGAGCCGGAGGGTTTATACAGACAGCAGAACAGCAGCAGTGCAAGTCCCGGATACATATAGCGTTCGTGCATTCTGACGGAAAACAGGAACATAGTCAGAATGATAAAAGCACCGAGACAAAAATAGCGTGAAGGCTCTTTTCGGCAACGCAAGGCAATCAGAAAAGTAAAAAGAACGATCAGCACAATGGCAATGAATCCCCAGGTTCGGCAGGGAAGGAACAGAAAGATCGTGTTCTGGTCCACCCAGTTCATGCCTAACAGCCCCCAGAAATTATAGGCATTAACCGCCGCATATTCATAGGAACCCAGCGTGGAAGTATACTGCGAGGTGGCGGCATCCAGACCGAAGGGAACGCACAACAGAAGCATGCCGCAGATCACAGCCAGACCGCCGCACAGATTATAAGAAAATTTCCTCCAGGAAAAATCCTGCAAAAATACATGATCCAAAATGCCGACCAGAAGGACGGGAGTGAAGATCAGTGTCTGCGGCTTTAACAGAACTCCAATACCGTAGATCGCATAAGCCGGAAGCATTTTGCCGTCCATAAGAAACAGGCACATCAGGATCACCACCAGGGTGTGAACGGAATCCACTTGCCCCCAGCAGGAAGAATTCAGGATGATTGCCGGCTGGAACAGATAAGCACAAGCTACACATACAGATTGCATTTCGGAAAAATGCAGTCTTTTTGTCGCCTCTCTGTAGAGCAGACAGCCGCAGGCCATGTCGCACAGAATAGCAGGCAGCTTTAACAGCATGATATGCAGGCTGGAATAATAAGGAATCCCAAGCAGGGAACGCAGCGCTCCGATGAGATACAGGACATACATGAATCCAGGCGGATAATCGGTAAAAGTCTCCGCGGAATAGAATGCCCCGGGACCTACGGAGAAGATCCGGTCAGCCCACGCAGCAAAACAGGCAATATCATTGCCGAAACCGTGGGTGGTATAAGCAAGAATCAGACGAAGCAGCAGGGCAGCCCCAAAAATGATCCAGACGAACCGGGTAATGTTTTGGAATTTACATTTGTCTTCCTCTTTTTGAAAGCCGGTATAGCAGACACCGCACAGAAGCAGTGAAAGGATAGCAAAAAAATGTATCATAAGATATAATTCCCCCCCAATATTTTTATGATCACAACTTAAAAATATCAAAAAATGAGTCTTTCGTAAAGACGAATACTTAAAAATAAGTTATAATCATTAGTAAATTCAGACAGATGCAAAAAGGGGACAAACATGAAGAATAAGAAAGTGGAAAATATCATCACAGCAATACTGGCGGCGGCAGTTCTGATCACCGGAGGGATGAGCCTGTATTCCTATCTGTCGGAGCAAAAGGCGAAAAGCGAATATGATGCCATAAGACAGGAGGCAGTGATGGAAGAGTCCCGGGTGGAAGAGACGGAAGAAGTACAGGTGAAAAACTACCCCGATCTGCAGATTGATTTTGCAAATCTCAAGAAGACCAATCCGGATTTCCGGGGATGGCTTTATTTTCCGACGCTGGATATCAGCTATCCGGTGGTACAGGGCGAGGACAACAATTATTATCTGAAGCATTCTTTTGAGGGAGAAAGTGTAAATGCCGGATGTATTTTCATGGATTGTGAGGCTTCGGCGGACTGGTCGGACCGGAACACCTTCGTCTTCGGACATAATATGCGGGATGAGAGCATGTTCGGTAGTTTTAAAAATCTGTTGAAAGGGACGGTAAGCTGTAAGGAGGATCCGTATTTTTATATCTATACGGAAGATAAGGTCTATATTTATGAAATCTTTGCTTATTACGAGACCAGAAGCACCAGCGACCGCTTCGCAACCTTTACCTCGGATGCTTCCTACGATGATTACGTGCAGTGGGCGACGGAACATTCCCTGTATGCCTCGGATGCGGACTTAAGCGACAGGGGGAACATTGTGTCGCTGTCTACCTGCTACGGTTCCGCAGGCACGAAACGAAGAGCACTGCTCCATGGAGTACTGACAGAAACGGCCGCTTATTAGGACATTGGTACCACAAATGGACAACCAGAGAACAAAAATAAGCAATAAATCACAAATTTAATAAAAAATCTGAACCTTTTTTATGAGATCCATAGTCTTAATAGATGTAAAGAAGAACGAAAACGTTTAAGTGCGTTGGGAGTAACACATGGGGTTTCATAAAGGGAGAAATCAGATGAGCAGACTTAGTAAGTATGTAAAAGAAAAAATCGTAAAGGTTCTGGTGGCAGCGCTGGTAGTGGGAACTGTTGCGGGGAACGGAACACTTACGGTACAGGCAGAGGAAGCGGCTACAGTAGTAGGGGAAGAGTCTGTATCCGGTGGTGACGCTGTTGTGAAAGAAAATGTAGTAGCTGATCCGGAGGTAACACCGGAAGCAACGACGACGGTTACACCGGAAGAGGCAGCAGGTGCAGGTCTTATCATGCCGCTGACAATGAATTTATGTGCGGAAGCAAATGAGACAGTAAATGCGGTGACTGTGGATATTGCTGGAGTTTTAGGAGCTGCCAATGGCTATGGAATTTTTGTAGAGGGAATTACGGAGCAGAGCGGTGACAGTGAAGCTAATATCTGCACAGGCAGTTTGAAATATTATAATAACATTGGCTATACAGGAAAAGGTACTATTTATGTAGATGGTGAATATACAGGTTCAGGCTCCAATATTAGATGTTCTAATCTGATTCTAAAATCAGCTTCTTTTGAGCAAAGAGGTAATCAATGGTTTGTAAATGGAGTTTATGTAGGAACCACTGAGCAGATTGGAAAAATTGAAAGAGGTCAGTTCGATCTGGCAGGAGCATTTACAGCTATTCGTACAAATGCTGAAAACTTGCATGCAATGGGAACGGAATTGAGTTCTAATGAGATTTCCTTGAATGATGGACAGAATATTTTTCGCGTAAATGGAATTTCGGATTTTGAACCTAAAGTAGCTGTGGAAAACGGTAAAACGGTTGTATTTAATATAACACCTGATGGTAATAATTTTAAGTTGGTAGGACAGAGCACATCTGGCATTGATAATTACCCGGAAGCAGATAATGCAAATTTGTTAGTGTATAATTTTGGAACATATGATGGAACTATTACTTTATCTACTACAAGAGGAACGATTCTTGCACCATGTGCTAAGGTGATTCTCGAAGCAGGAAATAATTCAGGTAGAATTGTAGCTGCAAATTTGCAAACGCAAGCAGAGTGTCACTTTAGTGGAAATGAGTGGCATCCCAGTGAAGAGCCTACGCCGACCGTGACACCGACGGCAACACCAACGGCAACACCAACGGCAACACCTACGGCAACACCTACGGCAACGCCAACTGCAACACCAACGGCAACGCCTACGGCAACACCTACGGCAACACCAACGGCAACACCTACGGCAACGCCTACGGCAACACCAACGGCAACGCCTACGGCAACACCGTCGACAACTCCTGACAACAACCCGACACCTACTCCGACTCCGGGCGCTCCGGATACGACGCCAACCCCGGATGATCCCGGTACCCCTGCGGATCCTGTAACACCCGAGGCACCGCAGGTACTTGGTGCGAGACGCCACAGAATGGTGACGATCGAGGATGATCCGACACCTTTGGCAGACAGAGCAGTCCTCGGAGCATCGAGACGGCCGCAGACCGGCGACGCTTCCGATGCATGGAATCTTGGTTTTGCCTTGTCCTTGACAGGCCTGGGAGCATGGCTTATCCTTAAGAAGAAGCAATAAGAACAGTAATGACATATATTTACCATAAAATTCATGAAAGAGGGTAAACAAATGAAAAAAAGATGGATGAGTCTGATTCTGACAGTAATCATGATGCTTAGCCTGGCAGGCTGCGGCAGGAATGCAGATCTGTCCTCTGTCAGTCGTGATCCGGCGGACAGTGACGGAACCGTATGGTTCGATGAAGAGGCGGTGGCACTGGCAGGATCTGTACAGAGAGCCGGCATGAGCGAAGCAGAGATTGCTCGGGCCAATGAACTTCGCACCATGGCAACCGATGCACTGGCACTGGTGAATGCGAAGAGAGCAGAGAATGGACTTGCGGAGCTTACCTGGAGCAACGGACTGGAGTCCTGCGCTATGGTAAGAGCACAGGAAGCTGCTTCCAAATTCTCTCATACCAGACCGAACGGCAGAGACTGGTATACCGTGAACAGTGAACTGATGTGGGGTGAGAACCTGGCGAAGGGATATGATTCCGCACAGAGCGTGGTAGATGCCTGGATGGCTTCTCCCACCCATGCAGCGAATATCCTGGCAGGAGATTTTACGACCTGCAGCATTGCTGTATATGAGACAGGTGGAAAACTGTATTTTGCACAAGAATTCGGCTATTGATCAGAAATTTTCTGCCTGAGGAGATAGAGAAATATAAATAAACAGACAAAACAGGGAAAGAGTTGATATTTTTCGAAATATTAACTCTTTCTTTACGCTCATAAGGTAGTAAAAAGGATCGAAAAATGTTATAATGGTGATACAACAGTAGTGTTAGCAGCATTGCAGAAAAATGCCGGCTTGAGAAGGTGGAGAGACATCTCGCCGGAGAAAAGAGGTACATTATGAGTGCAAAAACTACACAGAAGGGACAAAAGCGTCAGACCAATGGTAAGACCACGATCCGCGAACGGCTGCAGAAGGCAATCCGGCGGCTGGTATTGCTATCGATCGTATCATTGGTCATTGTGTCTATGATCATGAATCTGTCAGGTACCCTGAGCAGACTGAAGGCTGATATGCAGGAGATCGCAAAGCTGTCAGCGGACCGGATCCGTCAGGAATTAACGGTATCGGAGACGATCGTATCTGAGTTGGGATGCAGCTATCAGCTTTCCGAGGCTGTATTTACACCGGCACAGAAGCAGGAGTATATTAATCAGCGCGTGGAAGCTTATGGAATGGTCAGGGGGAAGCTGATCGGAAGTAATGGTATCTGTGCCGCTGACGGAACGGATTATAATGATCGTGAGTATTTTAAACGGTCCATGCAGGGAGAAGTGGTGGTATCGGATCCCGTAATTGCCAAGACAGACGGAAAACTCAGTGTGATCATATCTGCACCCGTCTATGAAGGCGGAGATAAAGACGGTGAGATCATAGGCGTGGTATTTGTAGTACCGGATCCGGAGTTCTTAAATGATATATGCGCAGCCATTTCTATCAGTGAGCATTCCGAATGTTACCTGCTGGGATCTACGGGCACTACGATCGCACATAGTGATTCCGCCATTGCCCAGGAGCAGAAAAATAATATTGAATTGTCACAGACAGACAGCTCACTGAAGGGAATCGCTAAAATAGAGCAGCAGATGCTTAAGGGTGAGACAGGGTACGGAACCTATTTCAGAAAAGGCGCTTATACATTACAGGCGTATGCCCCGATTGATGGTACTGACGGCTGGATGGTGGCTGTAGATGCACCGGTTACGGATTTCCTGGGTTCCGTTGTAATAGGCATTATCATAGGTGCTGCGATCGGTGTGATCGCAGTGGCATACAGCATTTACAAGGCACAACAGATCGGACAGCGTATCGGGGAGCCGGTGGCACAGTGCACAGACAGAATACAGCTGTTAGCACAGGGTGATCTGCATACTCCGACACCGAAGGTAGAGACCGGCGATGAGCTGCAGATACTTGCGGAGGCTACCACCAGTCTTTCCGATAATTTGCAGCAAGTAATCGGTGATACGGACTATCTGTTGGGAGAAATGTCTGAGGGCAATTTTGCGATCGTAAGTAATTGCAGGGAAGCCTACATAGGAGATTTCAGCGGATTACTGGAGTCTATCCGTAAGCTGAATCATAAGCTCAGTGAGACACTGGGTGAGATCAAAAATGCGGTAAGCCAGGTGTCTGCCGGCGCGGGTCAGATGGCGGATGCCGCACAGGGACTGGCAGAGGGTGCTACAGACCAGGCCGGTTCCGTGGAGGAACTGCAGGCGACCATTACGAACGTCACTGAGATCGTGGAGAAAAATGCCAAGGCTCTCGGAGCATCTTATGAGAAGGCAATGGAATATCAGCAACAGGCCAGAACCAGTGGAGAAGAGATGAAGGGACTGACCGATGCCATGCAGCGGATCAATGAGACTTCCAAGCAGATCAGTGATATTATCGGTGAGATCGAGGATATCGCATCCCAGACGAACCTGTTGTCTCTGAATGCAGCAATTGAAGCCGCCAGAGCGGGGGAAGCCGGAAGAGGTTTCGCCGTGGTGGCTGAACAGATCCGGAAGCTTGCGGATGACAGTGCACAGTCCGCGGTACATACCAGGGAACTGATCGAAACCTCGTTGCAGGAGATCGAAAAAGGAAATCAGATCACGGATAAAACGGCGGAAGCTTTGCAGAAAGTGGTGGAAGGTATTGAGGATCTGGCGAACGAGTCCAAGAAAGCCATGGAAGAATCCAATGCACAGGCAGATGCCATGGCCCAGATCGAACAGGGCATCGAGCAGATATCTACGGTGGTACAGAACAACTCCGCTACCGCAGAGGAGACTTCCGCTACCAGTGAAGAACTGTCTGCCCAGGCGACCAACATGAACGAACTGACAGATGCTTTCCAGTTAAGAAGCGAGAAATAATCGGTGACGGTTATCATCAAGCCGGACATTTCCGCATACAATGCATAGAAACAAGCATTGGAGAGCAGCCGTGTTCGAGAAGCAGAATATACAGGAAACCATAAGTAAACTAAATAGTGACACAGTGAAAGGTCTTACCGAAGGTGAGGCCTTTCGTCGTTTACGGCAAAATGGCAGGAACGAGATGAGAGCTGCGCGGAAAAAGACAAAGATACAGCTTTTTCTGGAGCAGTTGAAGGATCCGCTGATCTACATATTATTGATTGCAGCAGTGGTATCCATTCTCCTGGGAGAAGTCAGCGATGCCTTGATCATCGGTACGGTGGTCCTGGTAAATGCGCTAGTGGGAATGCTCCAGGAGGGAAAAGCTCGAAAAGCACTGGAAGCGTTAAGAAAACTTACCACTCCCCGGACGATCGTGATCCGCGACGGCATCCGAAGAGAGATCCCAGCGGCGGAACTGGTGACGGGAGATCTGGTGGAGTTGGAGGCAGGGGCACGGGTTCCGGCGGATATCAGACTGACCAGAAGTGCGAACCTCCAGGTGGAAGAATCCGCGCTCACCGGAGAATCCGTCCCGGTGGAGAAAGATGCCCTGTTCCTGGCAGACTGCAGGCAAGAGATCCCATTAACCGAACGGGTCAATATGGTCTATATGTCCACAGTGGTGACGAACGGTCATGGGGAAGGGCTGGTGGTGGCCACCGGCATGGATACGGAGATCGGCAGGATCGCTTCCATGATCACGGATACGGAAGATGAGATGACACCATTACAGAAGCGGCTGGGAGATCTGGGGAAGCTATTGAGTATTCTCTCTCTGGGGTTGTGCGCCGGACTGTTTTTGCTGGCGGTATTTCAACATAGAAATATTCCGGAGATGCTTCTGGTAGCGATCTCACTTGCGGTTGCCGCAGTACCGGAAGGGCTGCCGGCAGTAGTCACAATCTGCCTGGCCCTGTCAGTGACCAGAATGGTCAAAGTGCACACCATCATTCGAAGACTTCCTTCGGTGGAGACACTGGGAGCGGTCAGTGTGGTCTGTTCGGATAAGACAGGAACACTTACCCAGAACCGACTCACTGTGGAGAAATGCTGGTGGTACGACGTGATGGAGGATGTCACGGGGACAGGTGGCAGAGGGGAACACCGCATTCTGCCGGAGCTGTTGAGAGGGATGCTTTTGTGCAATGATGCTTCGCTGCGGGGAGAGCAGCGCATCGGAGATCCCACGGAGCTGGCACTTTTAGACTTTGGGGCGAAATACGGTCTGCAGAGAGAGCGGCTGGAGCGGCAGTATCCACGCTTTGATGAGATCCCCTTTGATTCCGAGCGGAAAATGATGACGACCTGTCATAGGCTTCCCGGTGGCAGATCCGGGAGAGGGATTGCCTATACCAAAGGGGCTCCGGATGTGATCCTGCAGCACTGTACCCATATTTTACAGGAAGGAAGGAGCATTCCCATGACCTCCGCGCAGCGGAAGCGGATAGGTGAGGCTGTGGAACGGATGAATTCCCTCTCTCTTCGGACACTGGCAGCGGCACAGAGTGAAGACTGCAGAGGTGGGGAAGAGGGAATGACGTTCCTTGGTATCGTGGGAATGCGGGATCCCGCCAGACCGGAGGCTGGGGAAGCCGTGGAGATCTTCCGTCATGCGGGGGTGACCACGGTGATGATCACGGGAGATCATGTGGATACTGCCTATGCCATTGCCAGACAGCTGGGGATCGCGGGACATCGCAGCCAGTGTATTATGGGCAGAGAACTGGAACGGCTGGATGACACTTCTTTTTTAAAGAGAATTAAGGACTTAAGAGTCTATGCAAGAGTCACGCCTGCACAGAAGGTGCGGATCGTGAAAGGGCTACAGCTAAATGGGGAGATCGTGGCGATGACCGGTGACGGGGTCAATGATGCCCCCTCCTTAAAAGCGGCGGACATTGGTGTGGCTATGGGAACCGGAGTGGATGTCGCCAAACAGGCAGCGGATATGATCCTAGCGGATGATAATTTTGCCACCATTGAAAAAGCCATCGAGGAAGGCAGAGGTGTCTATGAGAATATCCGGAAATCGGTGATTTTTCTGCTATCGTCCAACCTGGGAGAACTGATGACCATGTTTGTGGCGGTGGCCATGGGGCTGGCATCTCCATTAAAATCCAGCCATATCCTTTGGATCAATCTGATCACGGATTCCCTTCCGGCACTGGCGTTGGGAGTGGATAAAAATGACAGCAAAAGCCTGATGCGCTGCCCGCCCAGAAAAGCATCGGAGAGCCTGTTTGCCAGAGGAGGAATAGCATGTACGTTGTTCTATGGAGCATTGATCACCGTGATCGGACTGGCGGCATTTCTGGTGCTTCCCTGCGGGATCCTGGCGGCGGAAGGGGAGTTTGTGGGCAATCCGTTTACCTGGGTAGAACGCCTCAGGGAGCTGATGTCCAGGGAACAGATACTGGCGAAATCGCAGACCTATGCATTTACTGTGCTGGGAATGTGCCAGCTATATCATGCCATCGGCATGCGTGATGTACAGAAGTCCGTATTTGCCATGAGACCCCGGGATAATCTGCTGATGGTGGCAGCATGTATCATCGGTTTCATCCTGCAGTTTGCCGTGACGGAGATCCCATTTCTCATCAGGGCTTTCGGTACCTCGCATCTGTCGGGACAGGAGTGGCTTCTATTAAGTGTATTGGCAGCATTTCCGCTGTTTGCGCATGAGGTGATAGTGTTGTTTACAAAAAATTAACAAAATCCTCGCATGGAGTTTATGGTCAATTGTTACAATAAAAGTGATCATAAACTATCGTGGGAGGGCAAAATGATGAAAACAATCCGGAAAACAGCAATTGTAATGCTTCTGTTCGTTTATTTTCTGACCTATGGTGTGTTGCCGCAGGTGTTGGCAGCCGGTATAGACACTCCCATGATCGTGGTGGCTCACCGGGCAGGGGCTAAGGTAGCCCCGGAGAATACGCTCGCAGCACTGGAGCAGGCCATCCGGGACGGAGCTCCTATCGCCGAGATCGATGTACAGCAGTTATCCGACGGGACACTGATCGTGATGCATGACAGCAATTTCAAGCGTACTGCGGGCGAGGATGTCTGTGTGTGGGATACAGAGGCAGACGTGCTTTCTACACTGGAAGTGGGAAGTTCATTTTCCGCAGCATACAGAGGAGAACAGATCCCGACACTGGAAGAGATGCTTGCCTGTGCCGGGGACCGGATCACATTAATGATCGAATTAAAATACACCGGGCAGGAGCAGGAACTGGAGGAGAATGTTCTTGCGCTGCTTCAGAAGTATGATATGGTGGACGAATGCATCATAGGATCCATGAATAGGGGAATCCTGCAGAGAGTAAAGGAACTGGAGCCGGACATCTCCACGGTATATATTGCCCATGATCTGGGAGAGGATGACTATGATCTGGATTATGCGGACAGCTATAGCATCGAAGGGAAAAATCTTACAACAGACATGGTGAAAGCCATTCATTACGAAGGAAAATACGTATATGGCTGGACTGCCAATACTTCCGCTGCCATGCGGCAGATCGTGAATAGTGGAGCGGATGGAATTGTCACGGATGATGTGCGCCTGCTACAGGCATTTTTGAGAGAAAATGCTTGCCGCAAAGCGTTTGAAAGTGTATACTAAATTATTAGATATGAGGGGATGAAAGAGGTTAATATGGGAAAAATATGGGAATTTTTTGAACATCTGGATGAGTATGTGTATGTATCGGATCCGGAGACGAATCAATTAGTATATATGAATCAAAAAGCTTTGAAGAGCTATGGCTTTCAGAGTAAGGAAGAGATTGTCGGGTTAAAGTGCTATGAGGTGTTACAGGGGAATTCCGCTCCCTGCAGTATCTGCAATAATGAGCAGCTCAGACCCGGCTATTTTAAGGAATGGGAATATTACAATCCGATAGTAAAAACGGATTTCCGTATCAAGGATACCCTGGTGGAAGACGATGGCAGAATGCTGCGCATGGAGATCGCTATTGACTGTGGGCATTCCGGGGACAGGGAAACCTCTATGGATTACCATAAAATGGAAGCAGCAATGAATCAGGCGATCCGTGTTGCACTCAGACAGGAAACTCCGAATCAGACTTTGGAGGTATTGCTGGAGCTTCTGGGGAAAACAATGGAGGCAGACCGTACCTATATTTTTGAAAAAAATGATCATGGTCATGATGATAATACATATGAGTGGGCAGCCAGAGGCGTGATACCGGAAAAGGATAATCTGCAGGATCTGCCTCCGGAGGTTTGTGACCAGTGGTATCAGAAGTTCGCAGGGAATCAGAATATTGTGACAGAGAACCTGAGCGAGATCCGGGATACAGATCCCGAAATGTATGAAGTACTGTCGAGATAGAATATTCATTCATTAGTAGTCGTACCATTATATGATGATGAAAAAGTGATCGGTTTCTATGGAGTGGATAACCCTCCGGCAAAATATATCGATTTTGCATCGGAGATCCTGCAGATCATGGGACATTTTATTGTATCTTCCATAAGACGCCGTAATCTCGTGAGAAGGCTGGAGATCATGAGCTATACGGATCCGTTGACCGGATTTGGAAACCGTTATGCCATGGTAAAATATGTGTCGGGGATTCTTCCTCAGACGAAGATTGGCGTGGTGTATTGCGATGTTACCGGTCTGAAGCGTGTCAATGATGAAGAAGGACATTCGAAAGGAGATCAATTGATCCTCAGAGCCTGTGACTGCCTGCGGGGAACCTTGAAGGAATTCGACCTGTTCCGCATCGGCGGAGATGAATTCGTAGCTCTGTGCAGAGGCATGGAGGAGGGAGAGCTGTACCGTGAAGTAGAGGAACTGCGGACAGAGCTTGACCGGAAGAAGGTCACCATGGCTGTCGGAGCCGCAGTGAATACGCTGGGGGCAGTCGGATTTGATCATCTTCTGACAGAACCGGAGCGGCGTATGTATCAGGACAAGGCAGAATATTATAGGAAGAGCGGATTGAACCGCAGAAGACAGTAAGCCCGCATATGATCGTTAGGAGAACCGGATGAAAATAGCGGTATGTGATGATGACAAAGGCTGCCTGGATAGTATGAAGCGGTTGCTTGCAGGATATCCGGGAATCAGCAGAACAGAATACTACCAGAATCTGTCTCAGCTCTCTGAGGCATTGGAAAACGGCATGGGTTATGATCTCGTGCTGATGGATATCGAATGGGAGGGCAATGAGCAGGATGGGATAGCGTATGCGGCGCAATATAACGCACGCAGTCCACAGACCAGATTTATTTTTGTGACGGCATATAATGACAAATTTTCTGAGAAAATCTTTTGGGAGAAGGTCAATCTGTGCGGTTTCCTGGTAAAACCGGTCCGGAAGGAACATCTGGAAAAGCTTTTGGACAAAGTCAGAGAAAAAATATTCAGCAGCGAGGCACTGATCTTGCAGCATGGAGGAATCACGGAGAAAATTGCTAACAGTCAGATCCGGTATATAGAGAGCAATGCGCATCAGCTGTTAATACATACAATTTCCGGAGAAGTCGCTTTATATGAAAAGCTGGATGTCTATGAGAAAAAGCTGCACAAGGATTTTCTGCGGGTACATAAAAGCTTTTTGGTGAATATGCAGTATATCCGCAGGATTGAGATGAAGGAGGTTACACTGCAGGACGGAACCGTGCTTCCTGTAAGCAAGACCAGATACAGTGCTTCCAGAGATAAATATTTTCGTTATATGAGGGCAATGCTATGATATGCTATATAATGTGTATCCTGTTGTGGATCGCGTATCTGTGGCTGGACTGCATGGTGGTTGCTTATGCGTTTGAACCGCGCAGGGATAGTGTCAGACAGGCAGGCATCATTCTGGGCCTGATGGCAGCACAGCTGCCGGCAGCTGTGCTGAAATTTTTGTTTAACGATAATGTGCTTGTTCGTTATGGCGCCATGATAGCGGTCGGTATCGTCACCGTAGCATATGCAGCTGTATTTCTGAAAGGAACGATAGGCCAAAAAGTGCTGTTTATGCTATGCGAATATCTGACAGCTTTGCTGGCGGAAATGCTCAGTATCGGTATTTTGAACAAGTATATGGAGCAAAAGCCACAATTGTCTTACTATACACCGACAATGGTATTGTTGTTATCGGTAGTATTGACAGTGACAGCCATATTTTTTCTGATTTTTCTGGTCGTATGGAAGAAAATTGTCGAAAAAGAATCCTTTGACGTCAGTATTATTATTGTGTTCAGTGTATTTCCTGTCAGCCAGCTGCTTATGATCACTGCGATCAATGAGCAGGTATTCCGGAATATGACGCTGTATACCGGGTGGATACTGGCAGCGGCGATCCTGGGCTCCGTTGCAGACGGTGTGCTGTTGTATACCCTGCTTCGCCAGCAACAGCTGCAGGAGCTGAAGCTTCGTCTCAGCGAGGTACAGAGTACCTGGGAGATGGCAAGAAATCACTATCATGAGATCGAAAACAGGCGGGAAGAACTCGCCAAGATCCGGCATGACATGCGCAACCAGCAGATGGTGCTGCAGGAGCTGTTGCATCAGGGGGAATATGAGAAGGCGGAAAAAATGCTGGAGACATTGACCGATACGGTGGCGGCTACGACGGAATACCTCTATTGCGGTGACCCTGTATTCAATGCCATCATGGGGGAGACCGAGAAGGCCTGCCGGGAGAAAAGGATTGCCTTTCAATACGATCTGGAGATTCCCCAAAAGCTGAAGCTGGATCCGGTGGCAATCTGCAGTATACTGTCAAACCTAACTAGAAATGCTGTGGCAGCAGCGGAAATGACGGAGAGAGAAGAAGCGTTTTTGTCCGTAAAGGCGGCAGTAAAAGGGGACTATCTGCATATCTGCGTGGAGAACAGCAGAGCAAAAAAGCTTCCCGGAAGGCCGGGGAGAAAAGGCTATGGACTGGAGATTCTGCATGATCTGGTGGAACGCAATCACGGACAGATCGATGTACAGCCCGGTGAAGGAAGCTTCCGGGTGGATGTTACCGTAGAGAATTTTTGAGAATTTCTATCAGGCAGTTTCCTTGACAGGAGCTGCTTTTTTATTTATTATTTATATGAGTTAGGAGCAACTAACCAAAACAATATACAGGAGGTGAGCAATTTTTGAGTCAGGAAACATGGGAGATCCTGTGCGGAATGAAAACAGACGATGTGGAATTGCAGCTGGCATTGCAGTGCGCACCGCTTATTACAGGACTTAAAATATCCAATCTGCTGACGATTTCATCGGACGGCTTTTGTTTGGTAGAGAAGATCATCTCAGGAAGTTTTATTTCCATGTATCCGTTATTGGAAACGGAAGAAAAAACAGTCATACTGCTGTATCAAAAGGAACGGCTGGAGAAATATCTGCGAATGATGCAGGTACAGAAGCTGCTGACAGAGGAAGGGTATCCTTCCTGTCTGCTGGAAGATATTCTGCCGGTCTTGTGCGAAAAGTATGAGGCTTATGCAGAAACCAAAAATGATTTTCCCCATGAGCTGGGGTTACTTTTGGGGTATCCACCGGAGGATGTGGAAGGATTCATCAGACACCGTGGGAAAAATTGCCTCTGTACCGGGTACTGGAAGGTATATGCGGATAAAGAGAGGAAACTGCGGCTTTTTGAAAAATATGAATATGCAAAGGAAAATTTGATTCAGCTGCTGCATTATGGATTAAAAATGACGGAGATCATAGAGATCTGCGGAAGTACAGCAGCATAAAAGGAACAAAAAGTGCGGAAAACGGAGGAAAATGAAATGGATAAGATTTATGTAGTATTTTGGACACAGGGCGGCAATACCCAGGCAATGGCGGAAGCCATCGGAGAGGGAATCCGGGAGGCTGGAAAAGAAGCGGAAGTAGTATTCGTGACAGGAGCGGATATAGAAGCACTGAAGGCGGCACCCAAATTTGCTCTGGGATGTCCGGCCATGGGCGCGGAGGTGCTGGAAGAAGCGGAGATGGAACCCTTTGTATGCGATGTAGAAGGCTTTGCTTCCGGGAAAAAGATTGCGCTGTTCGGTTCTTACGGATGGGGAGACGGTGAGTGGATGAGAGACTGGACCACCCGCATGGAAGCAGCGGGAGCAACGGTGTTAAACGGCGAAGGACTGATCTGCCATGAAACTCCGGATGAGGACGGATTGAATGCATGCAGGGAACTGGGCAGACAGCTGGCTGATGCATAATGGTAATGTGAGAACATAAAATACAGCACATAGAAAAAGGATTCGACATGCGAGATGCCGGATCCTTTTTGCTGTCGGAATTAAGATTTTTTACTGCCGCTGATATAATAGCGCTCCTGCTCCACGGTCTCGGGAACCGGGATGTTGCCATTTTGCAGCTTACGGGTCAACACATCCAGATGATGCAGTCCCTGTGCCACCTTGATCTTACGACGGTCTAAAAGCTCGCTATACAGCGGATTCTGTGCAAGTGTATTGCAGATATCCTCCGGGAACGGGCAATAGGTGAACATGATCTGACGGGCCACCTTGTTCAGCCTCGGGGATCCGGCACCTTCGAACAATACCCAGATCATATAATCTCTTACGAACATTTCTTTGAAGCTGTTCTTGGCACGCTGTAAGCTGGATTTCACTTTTTCCTTAGCTTCAGTGCTCAGATCATGATTCTTGCGATAGAACTGAATATAATCGAAATATTCGCTGGTCAGGGAACTTACGGAGACATCGTTCCAACGGTTGCCCTGGACTCTCTTGCACAGCTCCCAGCGGAATTCTCCGGTGAGATGCGTGAAGGTAGTCTTCAGATCTTCGAGATGGAAAATGGAGAATACCATACGTCCCGGACTGTTGCGGCGCTTACCTTCGATCTCCTGCCACATGACACCGCGGATGCCGACATTCGGCATGAGGATGATATCCGGCAGATATTCTAAATGTATCGTTTCCTTGCCCATGACATCCAAATGCGCCATGTCCAGACTTTCCCGGTAGAAAGCAGTGTAATCCACCAGACGGATCTCTTCGAGGATCTGTGACACACGGGATACAGTAACATAGGAGCTTTCCAGATCTTTCAGCACATCATCCGCACAGAACAGCGGACAGAAGGTGGTGATCCGTCCGAAGGTGATCTTATTGACCTGGGGGAACATATTCTTAAGCTCGTAATTGACCTTTGCCATAGCATTGTTCTCCAGGGCTCTCAGCTCAGCATCAGTAATGTTGCCGCCCACTTTCTGCTTATGGATATAGTCGGAATAATCCTGATCGAATTCGTTCCGGCTGGGAGATTTCTGTCCGCGGAAGATCGCCATCAGCCAGTCATAAAAAGTGTAGACTCCGGCAGTACTGTGGTCGGTCATGGCTTCCGCCAGACGATACAGGATCACTGCATTTTTCAGACCAGCCAGTTCCTCGTCCACATAGCCGAAATATAAAAACATCCGCACCGGCATGGGAATGTCCGGCTGTTTAAGTGTCTGGGTGAACAGGAGCGAATACAGCAGGTAGAATTCTTCGGTCAGCTGCCTGCGAAGCAGTGTGACCTCCTGGTCCTGCGAACTGCGGTCGGAGAGCAGCTTGTAAGCATGCACATGTTGACGGAAGCTGGCTACAGTATCCAGATCGGGACCGGCATATTCCAAAATCGTATTCAGAGAACCTGCCAGCCTGCCGAGAATCTCGGAATCATCTGAAGAACCGGAATCCGCGGAGTCTGCCGATCCCATAAGGCTCAGACTGCTCTGGAAACTCTGGGCTCTGGAGGTGAACAGATTCTGATCTATGAAAAAGAGATCTCCGGCCTTGGACAGCATCCGCTGAATACGATCGTACACTACTTTACTGTCTTCGTTATCCTGCCCGAGCTTGTAATACAGCGAGGTGTAAAAATCAAAAAGGTCATTGCCGGATTCCCGGAAGTAAAATCCACCGATCTGCTGCAGATAGTGGAACTGCTCCTCCAGACTCTGATAGGTGCGCCGGAAATCCAGACTTCCCTTGCGGAGCATGCCGATGGGAAGATCCACTTCCTGAACCATGATGCGGTAATTGTCGGAGGCCAGGATATGGTTTAAACCCATGTAATACCCATTCAGCCAGATATCCGGTGAATCGTCTCCCAGAAAAGCATTCAGTTCATCAAAATGCTCCAGAGAACGTGCCGGTATGCGATAGCGGTCACACAGGGATTTATAGGTGGAGATATCATCGATCAGGGTGCGGTAGAGCTCACTGCAGTTTAACTCAGAGATCGAGCTGCGGTTTAACAGAATATTGATCTGTCGAAAACAGGACAATAAAAAAAGCCTGGCTACATCCGGATGCTTTTGCAGAATATCGTTCAGGGAATCCAGACTGGTCAAAGGATAGGTCAGGATCGTGGTATCCTCCAGAGTGGTGTAACTGAGCAGATGGATCTCGGAGCAGATCTCACAGATGCCGATGACATCTCCCTTGCCCAGCGGATAAGAACCGCCCGGATAGGAGACATCCACCCTGCCGTTTGTGATCAGATGCAGTGCCGTCATTGGCTGCCCATAGCTATATATAGTTTTACCCTTCTCCAATATAATTCCAGCCATTCCAGTACCTCTTCTTCATTCGGAAACTTTATGATAATCAATTATACACCATAATACCAACAATTTTCTACTGTACTTTTGATAGAAATGTGATAAAATAAAAATACATATGTGTCACTTTTATATTGACCGAAGAAAAAGTGATGTTTTCAGTAGAAAGCGGTGTACGGAAAGGGATGTTGGGGTTATGGAACAGAGCAGTGAATACAGAGAACAATTGCTGGAATCATATAAGCAGGCGGTGAGACCGTTACTTCCCTATCTGCCGTGGCTGGAACAGAGCGCTGGCAAAAAAGCCAGTTCGCTGTACAGCGGGCAGGATATCGGAGTCCATTCTGTGTCATTCCCGGTATATGACGGAACGCTTTTGAATTTCGTGCGGGAAGCCGGGAAGAGTCCTCTGATGGATCGCAATTATGCATATATATATACCAGACATCGGATCTGTACCCATCAGGACGAACGGAATATGATTCAAAAAGCCGGCTGGAAAGAATGGGACATCTTAAGAGGCATTCTGTCGAAGTATGTTTTAGGCGGCAGGACCAAGGGGAATCTGTGGAGTGAAGCGGTATCGGAGCAGATTTTCTACCTGGTCATCAGACAGATGCAGGAAATTATAGAATTTTGGGATAAATCACCGGCAAACGGTAAGATCTGAGTGGGGAAAGGCAGGACAAGGTTCATGGGAGAAAAATCAGTACAGAAAAAGCGGTACATTGTAGAAAAAGCCAGAGATGTCTTTATGGAGAAGGGCTTTAAAAAAGTAACAATGAAGGATATTGTGGAAGCCTGCGATATCAGCCGCGGAGGTCTTTATCTGTATTTTGAGAGTACAAGTCAGATTTTTATGGAAGTGCTGCGCATGGAGAGTGAAGAGGCGGATGATGTATTTTCCGACAGCATTACGGAGGATGCTACCGCAGCAGATATTCTTCTTCTGTTTTTAAAGGAGCAGAAAAAGGAGCTTCTCCGCAAAAAAAATACGCTGACACAGGCAACCTATGAATTTTATTTTGAAAATGATCTGCCCAAGCGGGATAACATTCTGAAGAAGCAGTTTGATTCCGCAGTGAAGATCATAGAGAAATTGATCGAAGCCGGAGTGGACAACGGTGAATTTTTGTGTGAGGACTGTGAAGGAACCGCGAGAAATATCATGTTTGTCCTGGAAGGACTGAAGATCTCGGCGCAGACCATCGGTGTGACAGCAGAGGCAGTGGATCGAGAGATCCTGTATCTGTTGCGTGGATTAGGCGTGGAAGAATAAGCAGACAACGTTTGATGATGCTTCAGGGAAGATTTCCTGGAGCATTTTCGCTGTAAAGGAAGGTAAGCAGAGAGGTAAGTTATGATAGAATCGATCATCAGTATGGAACTTCCGGCAGGAGGGCATCTGGCAATCCGCAGGAACCGGATCTGTCCGGAGCAGGAGACGAAACAGTGCCGCCGGATCAGCCTGGTCTCCGGTATCCACGGAGATGAACTGGAAGGGCAGTATATCTGTTATGAGACGGCGAGAAGAGTAAAGGAGCATCCGGAATATCTGAAGGGGATCGTGGACATCTATCCGGCATTGAATCCGTTAGGGATCGATATGGCGAGCCGCACGGTGCCGAGACTGGAGATGGACATGAACCGCATGTTCCCGGGAGATGCTTCGGGGGATATGATGGAGCGGATCACTGCAGCAGTGGTGGATTCCATTATTGGATCGGATATCTGCATGGATCTGCATGCCAGTGATATTTTCGTGCGTGAGATCCCACAGGTACGACTCAGCGAGGATTTCGCCGAGGACCTGCTTCCCTATGCGAAAATGACCAACGCCGATATGATCTGGATGAATGCTACTGCCACGGTGCACGAATCCACCCTGGCGCATTCCCTGAATCTGCTGGGCGTTCCTACACTGGTACTGGAAATGGGGCAGGGGCATGATATCCACAGATCCTTCGGCAACCAGATCGTGGACGGAATTTTTCACATCATGAGTGAAATGGACATCTGGGAGGGACCGGAACCTGTAGTACAGGAGCCTGCGGTATCCAGTGACGGCGAAGTAGAATTTATCCGCAGCGCGGTGGACGGTGTGTTCCTGCCGTTGATCGAGCACAACCATTATGTGAAAAAGGGAGATCTGATCGGGGAGGTAGTAGACCCGTTTGAGGGCACGGTAAAACAGCAGATCCGTACCGAACGGGGAGGACTTCTGTTTACACTGCGGGCATATCCGGTGGTCTATGAAGGAGACCTGCTGGCGAGAATCCTGACGGAGTGAGAAAATTATGTTTGAAAGAGATATTTATACCATACATTCGACTTACAGAGAAGATATGCATATAAAGGGCTTCCAGTTCGGCAAGGGGGAAAAGTCGGCATGCATCGTGGGAGCAGCCAGAGGTAATGAGATCCAGCAGATGTATATCTGCTCCCAGCTGGTGAAGACACTGCGGGAGTTGGAGAATAACGGCTGCATCAGTGCCGGAAAACAGATTCTGGTGATCCCAACCATTAATGCCTATTCCGTGAACATCAGCAGACGTTTTTTCGGCGTTAAGGAAGCGGACATTAACCGGAGTTTTCCGGGCAATGATTATGGGGAACCGGCTGACCGGCTGACCAATGCACTGCTTACGGAGATCAAAGATTACGTATACGGCATCCAGTTTACGTCCTTCTACCGGCCGGGAGAGTTTGTACCGCATGTGCGTATGATGGAGACGGGATACCAGAATACTTCTCTGGCAAATCTGTTCGGACTGCCCTATGTGGTGGTGAGAAAACCGGTGCCCATTGATACCAAGACCCTGAATTATAACTGGCAGGATGAGATGACGGCAGCTTTTTCCGTCTATACGAACCAGAACAGCCAGATCGATGAGGCAAGCGCAAGGCAGGCTGTGGCAGCGGTCTTACGATTTTTAAAGCGGATGGGACTGATCCGGTACGAGAGCCATTCCGGCTATATCAGTCATGTATTATATGAAAAGGACTTAAGCGATGTACATACGAACCGGGCGGGAATTTTCCGGGGGAAGGTACATGCGGGAGACGATGTACGCTACGGCAATGAGATGGCAGAGATCATAGATCCTTACGACGGATCGGTACGGGAGACCATTCTGGCACCCACCGACGGCATCGTATTTTTTGCCCATACGGAGGCACTGATCAGCGAGAAGGATATTGCCTATCGGCTGATCCACAGACTGCATGAATGACGAACCGCTCAAAAAGGCAGGTAAAATCGGTCTAAATTTGTTGTTTTCTGCTATTGTGGGAAAAAAGCTATAATGGTATGATACTATTCAGAACCATGTAAATATAATCAGATGTTCGTCAAAGGCTCGCATTTGTAAGGGCATCTGATTATATTTATATGGTGAGATAACCACATGAGCAAAAAGTAAGCATCGTAAGATGCGGTTTTGCGAATGGGGTTCTGAATAGTGTCGCATAATATAAAATTTTCGGAGGAGAGACATGGGCAACGTAAGACGTATCTATGTAGAGAAAAAGGAACCTTATGCCGTCAAGGCAAAAGAGCTGCATGATGAACTGAAAAATTATCTGGGCATCGATGTGGCAAAGGTTCGTGAGTTTATCCGCTATGATGTGGAGAATATTTCGGATGAGGTGTTTGCAAGAGCCTGCAAGACTGTATTTTCCGAGCCTCCCGTAGATGATCTGTATGAAGAGACCATCGAGATTCCCGCGGATGCAAAAGTATTTTCCGTAGAGTTCCTTCCCGGACAGTTCGATCAGAGAGCGGATTCCGCAGTGCAGTGTGTGAAGTTCTTAAAAGAGGACGAAGAACCTGTGATCCGTACCGCAGTCACCTATATGATCGAAGGACAGGTGTCCGACGAAGAATTTTCCAAGATCAAATCTTACTGTATCAACCCTGTAGATTCCAGAGAGACCGGCATGGAGAAGCCGGATACTCTGATCACGGTGTATGATGATCCCGCTGATGTTGCTATTTTTGATGGTTTCAGAGATATGGACGAAAGCAGCCTGAAAGCGCTGTACGAATCTCTGGGACTTGCCATGACATTCAAAGATTTTAAACATATTCAGAATTATTTCCACGATGATGAGAAGAGAGATCCTTCCATGACGGAGATCCGTGTACTGGATACCTATTGGTCCGATCACTGCCGCCACACTACTTTTTCCACCGAGCTGACCGACGTGGAATTCGGTGAGGGTTATTATCGTTCTCCCTTAGAGACCACTTACCAAAGCTATCTGGATACCAGAGAAGAAATCTTTAAGGGCAGAGAGGATAAGTTCGTCTGCCTGATGGATCTGGCGCTGATGGCAATGCGGAAACTGAAAAAGGACGGCAAACTTGACGACATGGAAGAATCTGATGAGATCAATGCCTGCTCCGTAGTGGTTCCCGTGGAGATGGATTACGGCGACCACAGAGAGACCGAGGAGTGGCTGGTATTTTTCAAAAACGAGACCCACAATCATCCTACAGAGATCGAGCCTTTCGGTGGCGCTGCCACCTGTTTGGGCGGTGCTATCCGTGATCCTCTGTCCGGTCGTGGCTATGTATATCAGGCGATGCGTGTCACCGGTGCAGCAGATCCTACCGTTCCCGTATCCGAGACACTTCACGGCAAGCTGTCCCAGAAGAAACTGGTAAGAGGCGCAGCCAGCGGTTATTCCTCTTACGGTAACCAGATCGGTCTGGCTACCGGATTTGTAAAAGAGATCTATCATCCCTCTTACGTGGCAAAGCGTATGGAGATCGGTGCTGTTATGGGCGCTGCTCCCCGCAAAAATGTCATCCGTGAGACCTCCGATCCCGGTGATATCATCATCCTCCTCGGCGGACGTACCGGACGTGACGGCTGCGGCGGTGCTACCGGATCCTCCAAGGTACATACCGATACCTCCATCGAGACCTGTGGTGCCGAGGTACAAAAGGGTAATGCACCTACCGAGCGTAAGATCCAGAGACTGTTCCGCCGAGAGGAAGTCAGCCGTCTGATCAAAAAATGTAATGACTTCGGTGCCGGCGGTGTGTCCGTTGCCATCGGTGAGCTGGCAGACGGTCTGACCGTAGATCTGGACAAGGTACC
>ERZ827512.1228-NODE-1228-length-27055-cov-6.074630_pt1 | contig 27055 bp, 12 predicted proteins | sample MGYA00519916_ERZ827512 | MGnify/ENA primary metagenome ERZ827512 (study PRJEB31778, sample SAMEA3449335) | human gut metagenome | biome: human gut; feature: human-associated habitat; material: faeces | place: United Kingdom | collected 2010/2012 ... | reverse complement strand
TGACATAGTCCTCTACCGTCTGCTCATAGCTCTGCGCAGTCTCATCACTGAGAAGTCCGGCACGGCTCAGGCCGATCACCGCCCACTCGCCGCCAACAGAGCCTGCGGAAAGCGTATCTTGCTCTTGTAGATATTTACCCGTTTCACGGTAGGCGGTCTGCCATGGTGCCTCCTCTGTCTTTGCGCCGCAGCCGGTCAGCAGCACCAGCAGGAGCAGCAGCGCAATGGAATGTTTTTTCATAGGCGTCTTCTCCTTGCAGAAATGTTTTTTTGCCGTCAGTGCGGCTTACCCACCGTACAATGCGCACGGTGGGCAAGCTGGGGAGGCCATTTCATATCCGGTTTATTTCCGTGTACCACTATGATTTATTGTTCCACCGGGAACCTTGTAATGTTGCCCAGGTAATACTGGCAGACCATCATGGCGTCGGAGACATCCATGGTGCCGTCGCCGTTTACATCGGCGGCTTTTTTCTGCGTATCTGTCGGGGTAACATTGCCCAGATAGATTTGGCAGATCAGCATGGCATCGGAGACATCAATGATGCCATCTGCATTTACATCTCCATATTTGACTGCACTCTGATCTGCAATGGTCAGGGTCAGGGTGGTCATGGGCTTGTCACAATGGACGCCGTATTCCATCTCCAGGGTGTCGCTGTTTTCTCGGTTTTGGTACATGGCGTAGGGGAAGGTGATCTGGAAGTCGGTATCACTGGCCTTCAGCGGCTTATCGGACCAGGTGACATACTTTGTCACATCGCGGGTCATGCCGTTGGCGTAGTAGGCCGTTACCTGCATACCGGTGGGGTCGAAGGTGTCTTTTACATTGTAGGTCGTCTTGTCCGGCAGCTTCGTGACCTCGATGCGTTCAATGGTGCTGCCCACGGCCATCAGGTAGGCGGAGTCGTTTTTGAAGTAGATCGTTCCGTACTCATCCATGATGGGGCTGCAAATGGCATACTGGGCCTGTGCGCCGCTGGGCGTGAAGATGTTGTAGGGCGTCGTATAGGTCTCCGTCTGGCCGCTGGCCGTGTAGGTCTCCATGGTCTTCAGAGACACCTCGGTTTGGCCGGGCTTGTCCTCCAGCACCCGGAGCTTGCCGGGGGTGAAGTTATCGAAGAAGTACACATAGACGCAGCCTGTCTCCTCCATATAGGCCGTGGTCAGAACACCGCTGGTCTGGGGATAGCCGTGGGTGCGCACAGTGTAGGCGATCTCCCAGTTGGGGATGTCGATGACCGTAAGGTTATGGCCACTGTATGCGCCGAACTGTGCCGTGCCGGAGATGCCGATATAGGCCCGCCCATTGTAAATGGTGGGTGTGCAGGTGGACATGGCGGGATTGGCGGGATCGTCCGCATAGTTGTAGAGCTTCAAGGTGCGGACATCCTCAATGGTACCCTTTTCGTCCACAGTGGCCTCGTAGAAGTAGCCGCCCTTGCTGGTGAAGTAATACTTGCCGTTGTAATGGGTGATAGAGCTGCGGATGTCGCCGGTCACATTCATCTTGTAGGAGGACAGCAGTTCGCCGGTCTTGGGGTTAAAGGACAGCAGACTGGGCTTGCCGGTGGTGTAGCCGGAAGCGCCGTCATCCGTGCCGATCAGCAGGAAGTCGTCGCACACATAGGCACCGGCCCAATAGAAGCCGCCCTTGCTGGTGTAGTACCAAGTGGGGAGCTTTTCTTCCATCGTCTGCGTGGGGTCCTCGTCGGTGGCGCTCAGGCACACATAGTGGGCCTCGTTGATCTCGCCCACCCAAAAACCGGTGTAGATGTAGCCATCGTGATAGACAATAGAGCTGTTGGGCTGACCGCCGATGGAGTCCCGATAGATCCACAGGGAGTCCAGGGTATTGGCGTCGAACGCCTGGATCGTGCCGTCAGACAGGCCCACGAAAATCATGCCGTTGGCGTAGGTGGGCGGGTTGATGGCGAAGCTGGAGTTGTGATCCATGGGCTTATCAATGAGAATTTCGCCGGAGATAGCATCCACCTTGTAAATGCGGGAGCCGGAGTAGGTGTAGATGGCACCGTCCACCAAAATGGGGCAGCCGCAGGCGTTCACATCGTAGCCGGATCCAATGGAGGTAGCCCAGTACAGCTCGGCATCCTTGGCGTAGACCGGCGTCTTGTAGTCCACCACACCGTTATTCTCATTGTTTTGGCGTAAGTGGGGCCACGCAGAATCGAAATTGATGAGCTTGTCGTTGGCTGGAGCCTTCTTTAGCGTAATGGTCAGTGTACCGTCCTTGTCGGGGGCGGTATAGTGCTCCACCGTTTGACCGATGTACCCGGCGCAGGTGGTAGTGTAGGAATAGCTGGCACCGGGGGTCAGGCTGTAGGTGCCGTTTTTCTCCACGATGCGCTTGCCGTTCAGGTCGTTGGTCAGGAACACCGTGGCATCCGCCGGGGTCGTTTGGATGGTCAGTTGGATGGGGTCACTTTTCTGAACATGGACGGTATAGGTCAGCTCAATGCTGCCGGTATCTGCGTGGCAGACCTGTACCGAAATATCCTCATTATAAAGGCCTGTGTTCAGGACCGCTTCCGCGCCGGCCAGCGTATCATAGCGTACGCCGTTGACCTTGGCATAGTACCCGCCGCAGCAGGCGGTGTCTGTGCTGCTGTTGGGATAGGTGCCGGAGAGGTAGAGAGCGGCGGCCTCCCGGTCTACCTTAACATAATAATCCGTGGTATCTCGATCAAAGCGGGCCGTTGCGCCCTTTGGAGTTACAAAGGGCAGTGTCTCATCCTTTGTGGCAATAGTCAGGCTGGACAGGTGCAGCTGCCGCAGCAGCTGAATATCGTAGTCCTGATAGTAGGTAGTGCCGTTTTCTGTCTTGGAAATGCGGATCGTCACCGTCTGGCCGTAACCGGCCTTGGCCACGGCGTAGGTCAGGCTCTGAGCAAGACCCGTTTTGCTGACAGGCGTTGTGATCGTCTCCATCCGTGCGAGATTATGAATCTCCGGCACGGTGCTTTGGGTCCGATACAGCGCCGTCACGGTTCCGGTTGCCGTGGCCTGCATGGCAACGGAGCTGTTGCAGTCGGACACCGTATAGTTGTAGGTGTGGTCTGCCGCCGTGAAGGTCTTGTCGGCGGCGTAGGCGATCCGGCTGGAAGCATAGGTGCCGTTGTAGAATGCCAGATCGGTCAGCCAGTCGGTGGTGACAGGCTCCGGGACGGACACATTCAGTCCGCTGGAGGCCGTGAAGGTGATCTGCGTATGATACCAGGTGTTCTTCGTGGCGATGCAGGTATAGCTCTCGCCGGGGACCAGGTGATAGATCCCGTCCACCGGGGCAATCTCGGAGCCTGCTCCATTGATCACCTGCACCGTTGTTCCGGAAGGCACAGCCAGCGTCACCGGTACGGAAGCTACCTTCTGAATGTGGAGGGTATAGGTGCTCTGCTCCCCGTTGGGCGCTGCTACCTGAATCCTGTGATCCTGCGTGTCTCCGGTCAGCTGCACCGCCCCGGTTCCGGTGACGGTATAATCCTCACCAAATGGTGCGGCGTCAATATCCACAGTGGAGGACACGGTTTTTAGGCTGTACTCCCGGGTGTTGGGCGCAAACTCCAGGGGCAGCTTGGTCCCCTCCGCCGTGGCTGCCAGAGCCTTCAGCGTGGGCACACGGGTCACGGTGACATCGTAGGACTGAATCTGCGTGTAGCCGTCCGAGCCTGTATACTGTGCTTCCAGCGCGAAGGTCTTGCCCTCCATGCCAGAGGTCAGCAGATAAGTAAGGGATGTGGCTATGCTGTTCCAGCTGCGGGATGTGCCCGACATATCCTTGCCGTTGGTGCCGGTATAAATGGTGCGGAGCTTGGTGGTCTTGGTATTCGGAACATTGCCCATCACAACATTCAGGTACACGCTGCTCAGAGCATTGGCTGTATCCTCGATCCAATACTGCGCCGTGTGGTTCGCGCGGTTTTGTGCAGCGCGGTAGGGTTCTTGATCGACATCCAGCAGCCGGATATTGCCGAACCACTCGCCGTAGGGCAGAGTCGCAGAGACCTGGGCGTCGGCGGAGACCGTCAGCGTTCCCTCTGTGCGGTTATATCCGCCGTCGGACACACAGAACTTATAGTCGCCGGCGATGACTTGGACGCTGCCGGTGCCGGTGGTAACATTGCCATAGACATCCGTAAGGGAGAGGATCGGTGCCTCCACCGCATTGCCGTTTTGGGTTGCTGTGGCGGAGACGGTGTATTTGGTCCCATCCAGAAGGGCCGCATATTCGGCAATGGCGGCCTTTAGGTTTTTCAGCAATGGTCCTGCCGAGTCGGCAGTTGCCGTCCGCAGGCCCTTCAGCGCCGTTGCGTAGGCGTTAGCTGCTGCCGGATAATTCTGCACATGGTTGGTCATGTCCAGGTAATCCGCCATTTGGATAATCAGCTGGATAGCTGCGTCCGAATAAGTCGAAGATACATGGAAGCAAAGGGCCTTGACGGAAGAAGCCGGAGCATCCAGCTTGTAGCCGCCCTTGTCATAATAGAGCAGGTAATTGGCGGAAACGCCGTTGATCTCATAGACGAATCCGTTTTCCAGGCCGACAAAGTCAATATCTGAATCCGCCAGCGCCTGTTGAATGGTTTGTCCAGATTTATACTGGATACGGGTCGGCTCCACGATGGTGCTGTTGGCGTTCATAGCCACAAACACGAAGCTGCCGGCGTACTCTTTCTCTGCGGCCATCGCCGTGACCGGCATGGCGGCAGAGAGCAGAAGCACCAGACTCAGCAGCAGAGCCATTACTCTTTTGTGCATTTTCCTTCCTCCTTGTTTTCAATACAGGCAGTTCCATAGCCGGTACCGTATTTTCTCCCAGGTTGTCCAGCTGCCCTTGCAGGCATCCAGTACACGCACGGCAAATGAGTCAACCTGCTTGCGCTGCTCCGGGGTCATCTCCTGGGTGCTGAACAGCGCCTTTTGATTCAGTTCTGCGGCCTCCGCAGCATCCTCCGGGAACTGCACCGTACTGTGGCGCAGCAGGCAAACGGCATAGCCATAGCGCATGGCAATGGCCTCCCGGTCGTTTGCGGCGTCGATAGCGGCCATCTTCTTCCGAAACACCCTGCGGCGATGGAAAATGCACCCGGCCAGCAGCAAGATCAGCAGCAAGGGAAGAAGCAGTAGGTAGTGGGCATTCAGTGAGAAGGTAAATCGGTCCTGCTTGTGCTCGTTGACCTCCTCTGGCTGCTCCACCTCTACAAATTGCTGGGTGTTGTTCTCATAGGTATTCTCATCCGGGCTGTCGCCGCCCAGGGACAGTTCCTCGTCGTCTATGTAGCCGGGAGTCACCTCGAACGGCACAAAGCCGACACCGCTGACATAGTATTCCGCCCAGGCGTGGGCGTTTTCTTCCGTCAGGGTAATGGTCTCACCGGCCTTGTAGCGGGCGGCATCCTCTGCCGAGAGGTAATACCCCTCCACATAGCGGGCCGGAACGCCCATGTAGCGCAGCATCAGCACCGCTGCCGTGGCGTAATGGATGCTGTAGCCGTGTCCGCTACGCTCCAGCGTATATTGCAGGAAGTCGCCGCTGCCGTTCATGGTCCGGGCAGTCTCATCGTAGGTCATGGATTCCCGTAGATAGTCAAAGATGATGGTGCGGATGTCGCTGATGGTCCGGGTCTGGGTGTCCAGCTTCAATTGCCGCCGGAGGACGGCCCAGCTGTCCTGGGTCATTTGCAGGTCCACGGCCCGGAGATAGTCGGCATAGGCCTGCTCCTTGGATAGATAGGTCTCGATGTTTTCCCGGCCCTGGGCTGTGGAGAGGTTCCGCTGGATCTGATACCAGTCCGGGACGCTGCCTTTCAGATAATACAGGCTCTCTGCCGGGGGCAGATTCGTGTCCCCGATGCGGTCCGCTGCCAGCGTTTCGCTGCCGTAGACGGCGTAGGGGTAGTAGCCGTGGGCGGAACAGGCGGAGAGATTTCGTATAGTCATGGACAGCGGTGTGGCCGTCTCCGTATAGCCATCCGCCAGTGCAATTTGACTCTGGCCGTAGAAACCCGCCTCATGGAGCCAATAGAAAAGGTCCTCATATTGGGCGGTTTCTTCGGTATCGGCTGCTTTCCAGCCGGTGCCGGTGTAGGTGTCGTAGACCTGCCCACGCAGATACACCTTTTCCGGCTGCTCCATTGTGACTTCCAGCGCCGGGGTGTCGCTTTTATTCCAGGCGGGTAAGTTCTTGAGGTTTCCTTCCGGCATGGAATTAGTATCGCTGTCGTAGTGCCGCTGGTGAAGCTGGGTTTGCATCGTCTCGACCATGTCTGTATTCAGCTTGTCTTGGCAGGACAGGCCAATCAGCAGGCACAGCGCTGCACACAGGACCGGCAAGATCAGCTGCGACGGAACGCCTGCAAGGGCTTCTCCCTCTGCCGTGTGCTGCACCATCAGCAGCACCGTGCCGATGATCAGCAGCCCACCGCCGATGCCTATGGGAAACAAGCCCAGCAACAGGGCTGCATAACAGGGCAGCAGAATCGGCAAGGCCAGCAGCATCCGTCCGCTCCATGCGCTACGGCTGAGAAGCAGCGACACCGCCAGTAGCAGAACCGTTACCGCCAGAGGCAGAAATTGGGCATCCGCTGCCGCAAGGTCCAGGTAGATCTTCCCGGTCTTTTTCGTCAGCAGGGTCAGGAAATCATTTGCCAGTGTTCCAAAACCGGGTAGGACAAACTTGCTCAGTGCCAAGCTCAGAAGAAGCAACACGCCGATGCCCGCTGGAACGAGCCAGTTCCCGATTCTGGTTTGGTATACTATCAGCAACGCCGCCTGCGCCAAAATCGCAGCTGCTGTCATAGCCCACCAGGGATAGGGAACGGACGGAAATGCAGTCGTCAAAAGCAAGCAGAAGCCCGCCGTCAGCACGGCGCAGGCCGCCCAAGCGCCCCAGGGAAAGTGCAGCTTTTTCTGTGCCGTTTCGGTGACGGTCCACTGGAGTCCATTTTCATTTTTTCGCATGATGGGCTAAACCTCCAGTCGTTGCATGGCCTCGGAATAATTCTGCGGGGCAAAGGTGGTCGCACCGGGATACTGTTCTTCGGTACAGAGGATGAAATGCACCCGTCCGTCTGTAAGGAGCTGCTCCTCCGGCGCTGTGCCGAAATAGAGGATGCGGCTGTAACCGCCCGTTTTGGGCAGGCGGCAATCTGCGCTGCCCCTGGTCTTTACCAGAGCCGGGATAGCCTGCAAAAGCTGGTTTTCCTCTGAAATGTCCTGGACCTGCAGATCGTCCCGGTCCGTCCAGCACAGGGTATAGGGTACACCGCTTTGCAGCAGTGCCATGCCTGCGGAGGACACGACCTCCGCCAGTGCGTCCATCTGCTGGGGGTTACCGCCGGGACGCTTATCCCAGAATACCAAAAGGGAACGGCTCTCCGGCTGGCTGGCCTCTTTCAGAATCAGCTCATCTAACTTGGAGGACAGCTTCCAGTGAATTTGCCGGATGTCATCGCCGGGGCGATACTCCCGGAGCTGGTACACCTCGCTGCGGTCCTCACCCCGTCGATTGGAAGTGCCGTCGTCGGCATAGGCCGGTCGGGCGGTCATGTCCGCCTCCATTGGATACAGGTCCGGGAGGATGGTCAGACGGGCATCCGCTTTCACGAGGGCCTTCATGGGAAGCAGGCCCAGATAGTCCAGCAGGGTAAACCGGCTGATCTGCACATACACTCTGCCGCAGAAGCTGCTTTGCAGCAGGATGGTTTGGCTGCTTTCGCCCTTGGCTCCGATGCTACCGGTCAGCGTCACTGTCTGATCTTCCTCAGTGAGATCATTGCGGATAGAGACCTGACAGCCATAGCGCATTACGGGCAGAAACGCTCCGTTGCGGATACGCACCCGACAGCTGACTGCCGTGTGTTTTGCCGCTGTGGCCGGGGTCAGAATGTCCGCCTGCAGGTGCCTGCGGACATGGAAATTGACCGCCCAGGAGGCCAGGGGCAGCAGGAGCAGCAAGCAGAGTCCGGCCAGCGCCCAGAAGGAGCCGCTTGTAAGAAGCAGCGCCGCCAACGCCAGCAGCAGGATCAGATAACACAGGGCGCTGCCTAAGATCGTTTTTCTCATTTGCTGGAAAATTCCCGGACATCCGGCTTCTGGACGGAGGTAAGTACATTTTGCAGGATCAGTGCCGCTGTATAGTCCTGGAGCCGCGCCTTGGAGTTGAGGATCAGACGGTGGACACACACATCCGGGAACACGGCGCACACATCGTCAGGGATCACATAGTCCCGGCCCTCTAAGTAGGCGTTGGCCTTGGCCGCACGGGTCACAGCCAAAGCGCCACGGGGACTGACACCCAGGGTCACATAGGCGTTGGAGCGGGTCAGATCCACCAGCTCTGCAATATAGTCATAAATTCGGTCTGCCACATGGATATTGCTGACCTCTGCAATGAGCTTTTCCAGCTCGGCAGGGGAAGTCACTGTCTGGCAGGCAGAGAGCGGGTCCACATGGTGGCGGTCCTTCAGCAGCGCCGCCGTGCTGGCCCGATTGGGATAGCCCATACTCAGCTGGAGCATGAAACGGTCCAGCTGGGATGCGGGCAGCATCTGCGTACCCGCAGAACCCACCGGGTTTTCCGTTGCCAGCACGATAAAGGGCTTCGGCAGGGGCCGGGTCACGCCGTCCACGGTGACCTGCAACTCCTCCATAGCCTCCAGCAGAGCGGATTGGGTCTTGCTGGAGGTACGGTTGATCTCGTCCGCCAGCAGCAGATTGGTCATAATGGCTCCGGACTGATATTTCAGCTTGCCGTCTGCCTTATCGAATACGGAAAACCCGATAATATCCGATGGCAGGGTGTCGGAGGTGAACTGGACACGCTTGGAGTCCAGACCTAGCGTTTTGGAAAATGCCTTGGCCAGCGTCGTCTTGCCTACGCCGGGGACATCCTCCAGCAGCACATGGCCCTGTGCCAGGATGGCCAGCAGCACCTTGCGGACGATGTCCTCCTTGCCCAAAACGACCTTGTTGACCTCTGCCTGAATTTGATCTGTCAGCTTATTCATACTTTTTTCCTCTTTCTGCCGATGATGTAGATCGCACCGGCGGCGATTACGACTACCGCACCGATCACGGCGCAGATGATGATTCCATTTGTGCCGAATGCCTCACGGGGCGCTTGAGTGCCGTCAAAATGCAGCACCCACGGCTGCCCGGACCGCACACGCTGCACAGCCACTAAGGCCAGGACGGATTGGGCCGTTGCCAGGCCGTCGCCGGCCCCCTCCAGCACATGGCGGTAGGTGCCGTCCGCTTCTCGGAACTGGGAAAGCTCCGTCAGCAGGGTGTGCTCGCCCTTGACAAAACGGCTATCCGTCTCCGGGTCAATGCCCAGCGCACACAGGGCCAGGATGACCTGGGCGGTGCTTTCCGCGTTTTCATCGCCGTAGGCGATATATCCGCAGGTGTCCGTCAGCTGGCCGGAAAGATAGGAAAGTGCTGCGTCGATCTCGGTCTCCATCTGGTCCCGATAGGGAGCTAGGGCCTGCACCGCCATAGCGGTGATGTCCACATCCGATTTTCCGGGGATCAGGCCGAAGCCGCCGTCCGGCTCCTGAGCAACGGAAATGGCATTTACCATGTCCTCCCGGGAATACAGGGCGTCTGCCGGGACCTCTGTGTCCCCGGCATCCAAGGTCAGCAACGCCCATATCCAGCCATTTAAGCCCTGAGCGCCCGGATCACGGGCATAGTTGTAAGTACCCTCTGCGATCAGGTCAATGGCCGAGCCGTCGGGCTTCGTGCCGAAGTTGGTGGGGTTGCCCCCCAGTGCCAGCACCGTTAAAGAAATCCGGTGGTATTCCGTGGCCTTGTTGCGGTCCAGGCATCCGTTTTTGGCGTATGCGTCCTCCACATGGGCCTTCAGTTCCGCCAAATAGTCGGAATAGCTCTCCCTTGTGCCGGACAGTGCCATAGCTATGGCCAGCCAATCGCAGACGGAATCGCCTGCAGGAAACAGTTCCCGGTCTTTCAGCAATTCACCCTTCTTGCCGCCCAGAGCGGACATTCCCTCCGCACTCTGTGCGATCTGTTTTTCCAAAGAAGGCTGCGCTTCCGCAAAGACCACCGTTGGGAGCAGAAGCAGCACACAAAGAAGTGCCGCTAATATTCGTGTTGCTCTTTTCATGCAGTATCCTCCATCGTTCGTTTCAACGCCCTTCTACAAAGGAAAACTTTACCGTTCCCGTGTCCCGTTAGAGCGTTTCCCATCCTCCGCCGCATCAGCCGGTCCTATTCGGAAGTTGGCTCTGTGGGCGTAGGGTCACTGGGGTCCGAGGGACTTGGTTCGGTGGGGTCCGTAACGACCGGGTCGCTGAGTTCCGTGGGCGTCGGTTCCGTGGGGTGGGGACCGGCTCCGTAGGGGCAGGCTCTATTGGCTCCGTTCCGCCGCCGGTGGCCGGGAGAATATCTGTTTTCTCCTCATGGCACTTGGAGCAGCGATAGTGGATGTAACCATCCTCTGTTTCGGTGGGTTCCAAACGGTCCGTCTCCACGAAGTCGTGGCCCAGGGCTTGGTAGCCGCCGTTGATCCACAGGCCGCAGTAGCTACTCAGTGAACCGTAGCCGCCTCCGGTGGAATCGTAGCCGCCGATGTCCTTGCCGTAGGACAGGGTGAAGCGCACATAAATGGTAATGCCGTTGCGGACCTTGTAGCCACTCATGCCGGTACCCTCATACAGGGTGCCGTTGATGGAGTACATCCAGCCCGAGCCTTGGGTATAGTCAAACTCCCCGATGCTGTCCCGGTCATAGTTGTCATTGGTGGTGATGCCGTCCCGCAGGATCAGCTCCCAAAGATGCTCCGGGACATTGGCACGGTAGGCAATGTCGCCCCGGCTAATCCGGCGCAGATAGAAGTTCATAGTGGTGGACCCCTGGTAATCCGGCTCATAACCGCGCTCCTGCAGGAAGCGCAGCAGCACGGATGCCGCCGTTTCGCCCTCCACGATGTCCAGCGTACCGGTATCCAGAATGCCCAGGCCGATGGTGGTCGCATCCAGCACCACATCCACCGAGCCTGCCGGGTCGCCCTCACTGATCTGGTGATAGGTGACGGTGTAGACCTTCATGGTGGAGTTTCCGTTACCATCCCAGGCCAGCACCCGGACGATGTGGGTTTCTTCATCGCCCAACTGAGGGGGATCGAAATACAACTCGTAGGTGGGTTGAGAATCGCCGTAGCTCTTTTCCACGGTTTTGCCGTCCAGCGTGACCCGAATTTGATTGGAATAGATCACACCGGCTCCCAGCTCTGCGTTGGCACGGGCAATCACCGTCAAGGGGAAGGTTTGGGAGCTCATGTCCAGGCTGGCCCCGTCCAGATTGGTAACGATGGAGGGTGGATAGTCCCCCACCGTCGGGTGGGTATCGTCCGCAAGATTCGCGTAATAGCCCACCCGGTACTGAACAAGTCCCAGAAAGGTCTCCCCATCATAAAGAGACAGCACAAAGAGGTTATCTGCGTTGAAATCCAGCTGTGCCTCGTAGTCCTGGTTATTCTGAGAAGTAAGCAGCAATCCGTTTCCGGAATTGGTCTCATTTTTCAGCCGGACACGGATATGCAGATCGCCCTTACCCAGGGGATAGGCCACAAAGGTCAGCTTGCTGTCGGGCAGCTCTGCCTTGGTAAGCTGCTGGGTTTTCAGTGTCGTATAAATGCGGGGGGTATCATCCTCCTCACCGCCGCTGCCGTGGTCACCTCCGCTGCCGCCGTGGTCCCCGTCGTCTCCGCCGGTGCCATCACCATGGTCACCGGAATCCTCGGAGCCGCCTTTGTTATCGTCTGACTTGGAGCCGCCCTGGTCGCCCTTGCCGGGGTTATCCGTGGGGTCTGTGGGGCCCGATGGATCCGGCTTGGTGTCATCGGGTTTCTGCGTGTCATCAGGTTTCTGCGGCTCTGATGGATCCTGGGCAGTATCCGTATTCTCTGTATTATCCTTGCCGGAGCTTTGCCCGCCGGTGCTGCCGGAGCCTTGCAGCGACTCTGCCTGGAGCCGATCCGGCTGAGTGCTGATGGGATTGTCCGGCCTTGTCCGACCGGAGGAAAGAAGTGAGAGGCTGATCCCTGCAATCAGCACAATGACCAGCAAAATACTCACGGCGCTATATAGGCCGCTATGTTTTTTCATACGGGTTTCCTCCAAATGCTTGTTTTGGATTCTTACCATCGTCTCCTAAAACAGGAGGCAATGGTAAAGCCCCAAAATATGGCGAATCGCCTCCCCTCCCAAAAGGGAGGGGAAGCTGTGGATTCGCCTTGGTTTTACTTGGAATGTTTGACGACCGCAACGGCGTCGGCGGAGTTGACGACCTTATCTTTGGTCACATCCGCACGCAGGAACTTCCGTACAGAGACCTTCTCAAAGTCGGTGTACTTGCCGCTGTAGATGTCGTAGGTGAGTTGAGCATCGTTGATGTCCACAAGGCCCGTCTCATTGACATCATAGCTCTGGGTCACTTCCTCGGCAGTAGCACTGGCCTGCGTGATCTTGGCCTCAGCCGTAGCCACAGTGAATGCCTCGCCCTTGTCCACGATCACCAGCCAGCTGTACACATTCTCACCGTAAGCGGTAGTCTTATACATGACATTATCGCCGTAGGCAAAAGCCTTGCCCTCTTCGGGGGTGCCGGTCACGGTTACCAGAAACACGGTCTTGTTATCCATCTGCACATACTCGGAAACAGCTACCTCCATGGTCAGAGTGGATTTCTTCTCGATGGTGATGACCAGATCGCCGGTGACATTGGCGATAGTGTAGGTGTTGTCGGCTCCCTCGGTGATAGTCACATCCATGCCGCCCATAGTGGCAGTGATGGTGTACTTAAAGTTCTCCTGCTTGGCCACGGTGAAGGTGTAGTTAGCCTTTTCCTGAACGGTGGGCTCGCCGGTAGCATCACCTGCGCCGGCGCCTGCAAAGGTGACCTTGTAGGTTTCCGGCAGCTTGACCTGCTTATTGCTGTTGATGACGATGTTGCCGGTCACATCCACACCGGGGATGGTGTAGGTGGTGGTGCCGTCGTCATTTACCGTGGCCGTAAAGCCGGTGTATGCCTTGTCGCCGATGGTCACAGCCATATTGTAGACATAGCCATCCGCAGGGGTCAGCTTGAAGGTGTAGTCAGTCTGGTAAGTAGCAGTCGCAGCACCGGTGGTATCGTCGCCCTGGGCGACAGTGAAGGTCTTGGGGGTCTTGGTACTGGAGACAACCACATTGCCGTTGACATTCGCCACAGTGTAGATGCCATTCTCGTCCGGGCTAACTGTCGTTGCCTCGCCGCCGCCGACGGTGACGGTCACGGTGTAGTCATAGTTGGGGTCCTTGGGAACGAAGGTCAGATTGCCGCCCGCTTCGATCACGGAGCCTGTTGCATCGGTACGAGTGAAGTCGTCCGGCAGAGTCACGGTGTAGCCGTTGACGGTGATGGTTGTCGTATCATTCAGCACGATGGCATCCGGTGCATCAAACTCGATGGCGTTGGCATTGGTATCTACACACGCACTCATAACCTTGACCTCACCGGAGCCTTGGCCTACGGCGATAAAGCGCAGGGTCAGGGCCTGACCCAACGCAGCTGCCTTGCCGTAGCGTTGTACACGAACGGTGCTGGACAGGGGATATACCCGGTAGCCTTCGGTATTGGTTTTCTCCATATCCAGCTTCAGGACAGTGTTATTGAAGGAAAACTTCATATCGAAGGCGTTATAGGGGGTCTCTCCGGCCGTGTTGCCGATGGTCACGGGGATCTCCACGATCTGGCCGGAGGCTACCGTCTTGTTTTCACCAAGGGAGACGGTGTAGCCCTTTTCTTCCGGAGTTTCAACGGGAATGGTCAGCTCGCCGCCAACTACTTTGTGGGCAACCTTGATGTTATTTGCCGGATCGTCCGGATTATATTTTAACAGGTTTTCAATCGTCAGCTTGAATGTGGCCGTAGAAGTGTTCGCTCCCTCTTTGGCCTTAAATGTGAATGTGTCCAGCTTTCCCGCAGACCAGGTCGTCGGTTTATTCGGCTTTGTGTTCAAATAAACCGCCCGAACCCAGCCATTTGCATTCGCTACATTTTCATTTGTAGTATCGTCAAAGGTATCGGGGACCTTTTTCACATATTCGTATGCTTCCTTATCGAAATCGATCTTAAATCCTGCGCCATCGACGACCGTGTCCTTATCCAGGCTCACAGTAAGCGTCACGGTCTCACCGGGGGCGACAGAGGTCTTATCTGCGCTCATAGTGATGGTCGGTTCGTCTGCTGCAAAGACGGCAGGTACCAGGCTCAGCACCATCGCCAATGTCAGCAGAATAGAAACGATTTTTTTCATGTGTTCTCAATTCCTCCTATCAAGATTTTTTCTCAGCAGGGAATTCCGTAATATTTCCCAGGTAGAACTGGCAGATCATCAAGGCATCCGAAACATCTACTGCACCGTCTCCGTTCACATCGGCAGCTGCATTCTGCGCATCCGTCGGTGCTACATTGCCCAGATAGAACTGGCAGACCAGCAGCGCATCCGAAACATCAATGGTATTGTCTCCATTCACATCTCCATACGTCACATCCGGCTTTGTGTCTGCCTTTGCATACTCGAAGGTGAACAGAGCCACCGGTCGGAAATTGTTGGCGGTGCTGGATTCCAGCGTGACCGCCATCGCTGTTCCGTCCGCATTGCGGATATAGCGGGTGACGGGGGTGGTGACGGTCTGGGTGCCGTCACTGTTGGCCTTGTAGCTGTTTTTCAAGGTAACGGAGCGGATGGTTGCCGAGGACACCACATCCACGGCAAGGTCCGTTTCATAGCCGTATGCAGTGGCATCTGCGTGGTAAATATCCACGCCCTCGTTGTAGGTAATGTCAACGGTCTCCGTTCCCTGCGGGACGATCACATGGTACTTGGGGATCTCTTCGTAGACATTTTTGAACTCCTCATTGTCCTCACTGCCCAGGGAGACGATGCCCTCGTAGGAAATGTTCTTCGCATCCAGCTTTTCTCCGTTGACGGAGATGGACTGGAAGGGCCGCTCCAGTTCAGCGGTCTTGGACACGTTCAGAATAGCCGTAGCCGGTGCGATCTTGGCATAGTTCTTACCGCCGGAATCATCCGTGGCGATCTTTCGGTTGGGGTCCATGCCCACAATGTAGTAGGTACCTTCCTCCGTGGGAGCGGTGACTGTGAAGGTAGACTTGCCGTCATCCGCTGCTTTGACCTGATCTCCGACCTGCTCCCATTTGGAGTTATAGATGAATACATCCAGATTCGTGAAGTCATAGAAGTCGCTTCCCTCAAAGGTCGTGCCGTAAGCCCTGGAGGTGACCGTCAGATCCGTGCCGGGGCGGGCGGTGTACTCGTCCTTGTCGAAGCAGGTAAAGGCGCCGCCGCTGGACCAGAAGCTCCAGTTGCTGTACATGGCCACATCCCAGGTATCTCCGTTGGACAGCAGGATGTAGTCCGAGGTGGAACCCCAGCCGGGACTCATGTAGGGATAGCAGTGATTCCGGTAGTACATCAGGTTCTCATCATGGCCCCAAAAATTTGCCATGTAGAGGCTGGTGGGAGAGCCGGTGATCTTCAGCGCAGCCAGCGTGTCTGCCGTATAGGCAGGCTCCTCGTCCATGTAAAGAACATCGTCTCTGAGAATGAAGCCCTCCAGGTCGCTGCGGGTATATTTTCCTTTCCCGCATTCATCTTCCGGCAGGCCGATGAAGTAGCGCTCCAGCAGGTAGAGGTACAGGTGCAGGCCGGTGGGCCGCTCCACGATGTTCTCATCCACATACTCGCCTTCACCGTTTGCCGTATGGAAGCGGTAGAACTCGGGCATGTCGTACCGGCTCAGGTCGAAGTAGGGGACCGTGATGGCCTTGTGGCAGAGGATCGTTCCGTCCTTGCCTCTGATGGGAACACCGTCGCTGGAGATGGTCACATACACCGTGACCTTATCCGCCGGAGTCTCATCGTAGTTGTACTGAGCGTCCAGACCGTGGGGGGCTTCCTTGACCGTGATGGTAAAGGTCACGGTGATGTCTTTGCCGTCCGAGCAGGTCGCCTTGACCTTCGGCTCATAGACACCGGGGTCTTTTTCCGAAACAAACAAGCTGGTTCCGGAGATTTTTGTTTGGATGCCGAATTGCGCTGCATTGGTCAGCGTGTAGGTCAGCGAGTGGCCGTCCGTATCTTCAAAGACGTCCCCCAGCTTGATCTCCAGCAGGCTGCCTGCCACCACCTCACCGGTGGTGACGGCATCCGCCTTTACGCTCACGCAGGAATCCGCAGCCAGCGCCGGGATGATGCCCAGCGTGCCTGCCGACAGGAGCAGCGTCACTGCCAGCAGGATGGATAATATGCGTTTCTTCATTGCTTTTACCTCGTGATGTGTACTTACATCCAACGTGCATACAGCGTCATGCTGCTGCGTACAGGGTCTTTCAGCGTGTCCCAGGGCTTGGTCAGGGCGGCATCCGCATACCAGCCGCCGAACACGGCACCGGGCTTCGTGGGCGTCATGACTTCGCCAATCACGCTGCCACGCTTCACGGAAACGGCTTCCAGCTCCGTGCCGCCGCTGGTCTCAAAGCGGACCTTCTTCTTGCCCAGCAGGAGCAGCAGGATGAGCAGCAGGGCCAGCAGGCCCACGCCGCCGACGATCCACCAGATGGTCCCTCCGGCGGCACCCTCGGTCCAGTTGGCGTAGAGGGTCATGTTGCCCTTGACCACGTCCTTGTGGAAGTCCCACTTCTGGGTGCGGTCCAGATCGCTGTACCAGCCCTCCAGATGGTAGCCCTCCCGGACGGGGTCGTCGGGCTTTTTCACCTTCTCGCCGTAGCGGACGGTCTGGGAGGGGACCTCCGTGCCGCCGTTGCTCTCAAAGGTGACGGTGCAGTCCGTGGTGACGATGACGGACACGGAATTGTCCTGCACCGCATACCCGGCCATGCCGTCCTGGGTGGATACCAGCGTGTTGGTGGGGATCAGCTGCGATACGCCCGCCGTGCCGATGACCTTCATCTGGAAGCTGCCCACCAGCACCTCCGACTCCCAAGGCTCGCCGCCCTGGAAGGACACGAAGTTCAGGTAGAAGGCCCGCCCGCCGGTGCGGCGGCCCAGGTCGTTCCAGCGGACGCCGGATGCGGTCATGACGCTGCCCTCCACCAGCTGGAGGAATGTATCGTCGTACTCGATCTCGGTCTGCATACCGTACATATCGGCGCTTTCGGCGCTGTCGGTGCGTTTCAGGACCAGCGACACGGTGATGACCTCACCGGTGGTGGCCTGGACCTCCGTCTGACCCTTTTCTGCGGTCAAAACAAAGTTGTAGCTGCGGCTCTGGTCTACCGTGCCGTCGGCCTCCGCCGCAAGGGCGGCGGAAGGCAGCAGGCACAGCAGCAGACACAGAGCTGCCAGCAGAGGTATGATGCGTTTTCTCATGGTGTTCTCCTTGTCCCTTCGGCCGGTTCAGCAGGCCGGTCATTTTCCCGGCCCGGCCGGTACGAGGCTCCGAAAAGGGGAAAGCCTCCCCTCCCCATAGAAGGGGAGGCAGTGTTTGGATCAATAACCGAGCTTATCGGCCAGCTTCACCGCATCTGCGGAGTTCAGCTGACGGTCCAGCGTCTGATCTGCCAGAAGGAATTTCTTCACGCTTACCTGTTCAAAGTTCTCGTACAGGCTGTTGTACATATCGTAGACCAACTGCACGTCATTGATGTCCAGCTGACCGCCCTTCGAGCCGTTGACATTGGGGTCTATGCCAAAGTAAACCAGAGAAATATTCTTATTCTGCTCCTGGGTGGATTCGACCAGCTTCAGATGCTTCAGGGCCTCTTCCTTGGTGAACTCCTCACCCTTATCCACGATGACCAGCCAGCTGCTGGCACCCTTCGTTCCGTTGGGGGCCGTGTAATAAGAGGTGTCGTACATCAGGTTATCGTCGTAGGTGTAGGCGATGTAGGTGGTGTTGGTGCTGCCGAGGTTCGTGTGGGACAGCTCGCCCCATACCGTCACCATGTACATGGTCTTGTTGTCCAGTTCCAGATACTTGACCACATCCACGGCGTCGGGGTCCAGCGCCTTAGCCATTTTATTGATCGTGATGTGCATATCCGCATTGGGCATATTCACGATGGTGTAGGTGCCGTCGCCGTTGTCCTTCGGGGTGGGGCGGACGGTGTGGTTGCTGCTGTCCGTGTACCATACCACGAGTTCATAATCGTAGTACTGCTCATTCTTATCCAGTTTGAAGGTGTAGTTCTCTCCGGCGTAGAAGGTCAGGGCATTGTCGGCACTGAAGGCTTCGGAGCCGCTGCCGGCCACAATGATGTCCTTCTTGGCGGTGTTCTCCACCTTCTCCACGGTAACGGTGATCTCGCCGTTCTCGTCGCCCACCAGATAGTTACCCAGCAGCTTATAGGCATAGTCGCCGTTCTCCAGCCGCTCCACGTCGAACTTGTTGTCCGAAGGTGCAAACTTCACGGTGGTCTTGTAGCCGGTTCCGGGGAACTTCACGGTGAAACTGTAGTCGTTGGGGTACTGGACGGTAGCCGTGGTCGGCGTTACCAGCCCGGCATCCACACCGGAGCCGACAAATTTCAGGGTGTAGGTCCGGCCGACCTTGCTCACCACCGTCACCTGCACATTGTCGGTGACATTTTCGATGGTGTAGCTGCCGCCCTTCACGGTCACTTCCTGGGTCTGCCCGTTGGTGGTGATGCGCAGGGTGTACTCATAATTGGGGTTCACAGCCTTGAAAGTGAAGTCTGCACCGTTCTCCACCAGCGTGGAGCCGTCTGCCGCAGCGCTGACGAAGCCGTCCGGCAGGGACACGTTCCACAGCGCCTTCACGGTGGTGTCGGCGTCGGTGATGGTGGCAGCCGGGGCGTCAAAGTTGATGGAGTTGGCATCCAGGTCAAACTTGGCAGCGGTCAGCGTCACGGTGCTGGAGGTGGCCTTGTTGGCGGTGAATTCCAGAGCCAGAGCCTCGCCCAAGGCCACAGTAGCACCATAGCGGCGGACCCGAACGGTACCGTTGTTGTCCTCCACCGTCAGGTTGGCGGCGGAGTCGGAGGTGGTGCTCAGGGTCAGGGCCTCCGGGTCGTAGGTGAAGGTCATATCGTAGGCGTTGAATCCGGTGATGCCCTTCTCGGAGGAGGCGACGGTCACGGGGATACGCACCTTCTGACCGCCTATGGCCTGCTGGTCGGCACCCATAGAAACAGAGTAACCCGTCTCGGTTTTCGGGACGGTGATTGTGCTGCCGCCCTGCTCAGTAACAACGAGGGCTTCTCCGACATTAGGGTTGTTAATAGCGGCGCTATTGGAACTATTATAAAAAGTACCTCTAATTTTGTAGTTAATTGCTTGCCCAGCCTCGCAGGATTCATTTACCTTGAACGTGACTGTTGCAATCGCACCGGTCTGACGTGTTTGAATCTTATCAAGAACATCCGTATTGGTTCCTCTGCTACTATCAATTTTGAAATCAACATACGATTTATAATCGCCTGAGCGTTTTTCTGTTACAGCACAGGTCATATCTTCCCAAGAACAGGTATAGTCTACATAAGTTAAAATATCTTTGTTATATTCAATGCTACTGGTAACTTTATAGTAGTCCGTTGGAGCTTGCTCCATGTAAATCGTTGCAGTTATTGTGTCGCCTGCGTGAGGAGTTGCATTATCAAACGTTAAAGTAAAAATTTGGGCGGTTTCGGCAGCGAAAACGACCGGCGTTACACTGAAAAGCATTGCAAGCGCAAGCAAAAATGAAAAAATACGTTTTTTCATACTATTCTCCAATATAAAAGTATGAGGGCCGGGGAATACGCAAGCGGATTCCCCGGCCCTGCGTTTCAAGGGGGTGAAGCCTATTCAGGCCTACCGAGCATTTTTTAACGTAGTCTCATTTAAGGGACACGTTATCCGGTTTTATTAGATGGGAAGTTACCCAAGCGGATAAGTTCTGGGGTCCTCCAAATATTGACTGAGCGTATCAACATCGTCATCATTCAATCTTCCATTTTTATCAACATCCGCTTGAGCCCACTGTTCCGGCGTAAGAGTATCCTCGTCCTTGCCGTCATCAACCCACTTTTGCAGCAACGCCAGATCCTCTTCATCCACATATCCGAAGGGATCCAAGGTCACATTGCCCACAGACGGGGTCGTCAGGCCAATCAAGTCAGTCTGCCAGGTCAGAGCGGGGCTGTACCGGCTGGAACCGAAGGCTGCCTTGGTCAGACCCGTGTTCATGCTGGTCACGAAGTCTGCGGAAGCCATCGTATCCTTGCTCACAGCAGTGGCAGTCTGGGCAGTGCTCTTGGCGCTGCCGATGCCCTGACTGCAAGTGAAGTCCAGATAGTACAGGTTGGACATCGCAGCGGAGGCGTTGTTGGTCATGCCGACCACGGCGCCCACGTTGCTGCCGGTGCTTTTCACATAGGCCCGGTTGAAGCAGTTCTTCACGGATGCAGACGCACCGGAGGCGTAGGCCACGATGCCGGCCACATAATTGCTGCTGCCAGTGACGGAACCGGTATTGTAGCAGGAAGTGACTGCCTTGGTGGTCTGGCCCACGATACCGGCCACATAGCCGTTACCGGTGATCGCACCGCTGTTGTAGCAGCCGGTGATGGTGCCGGTAGCGTAGCCGGTGATACCGCCCGCATACTGGTAGGCATGGATGGTGCCCTCATTGCCGCAGTTGGTGGCGTTGGAATTCACCAGACGGCCTGCAACACCGCCCACGCTGCCCCAGTTACCATTCACACGGGTCACGGTGATGTCCACATCGGAGACCACGCCGGAAATGTTGACGTAGTTGGCATAGGCCACTACACCGCCGGAATAGGCGTTGGCAACACTGCCGGTGGAGGTCAGGAACATCTGGCCGTTCACCTTCAGGTTCTGAATGGTGATGTAACTGCTGCTGGTACCGTTCACATAGCCGAACAGGCCCAGGTAGGGAGCCGAGGTGTTCGTGGCACTGTAATAGATGCCCAGGTTGTTCACGGTGTGGTTCTGGCCGTCGAAGCTGCCCTTGAACGCCTTTGCGGCAGCGGTGCCGCCGATGGGCGTCCAGTTGTAGTAGGCCAGGTCGATGTCCGCCGTCAGCACGCCCTTGATGGTATAGCTGCCGCCGTTGACCTGCGCTGCGAACCATGCCAGCTCTGCGCCGGTACCGATCTGGTACACGCCGTTCGTCTGGCTGGGCTGCGTCTTGGTGGAACCGTCCCATGCGTTGGCGGAAGAAGCCGTCAGCGGAATGGTCTTGGTCAGCACGCCGCCGGACACCTTGGCCTGATCGGCACCGCCCAGCGTGAAGCTGTCATAGACGTAGTTCCGGCCGGGGCAGGACACCGTATAGGTGTACTTGCCGTAGCCCAGACCCTTGTACACGCCGTTGGTGGCCGTCTTTACATTGCCTGCGGCATCCGTCAGCGTCACGGTGTAGGTCTGGCCGGCGGGAACGTTGGTGACATCCAGCTTCACGTCGTATGTGACCTTCTCGTGGACCTTGACCTTCACATCCGGGAAGCGGTTCAGGCAGAAGCTCACCGTTACGGCATTGAAGTTCGTACCAACACCCGTATCGGTCATGTTGTACAGGGTGGCGAAGGGGTTGGCCGCCGAGTACATGGAACCGTAGGTGTAGCCGTTGGTGAAGCTGATGTCTGCCGTGCCGCCGGAGGGTACCGTCATATCCTCCGGGACGGTCAGGGTCATCGCCGCCTGATCCATCTGCTGATACTGGGCAACGGAGGTAGAAAACTCCTCATCGTCGCTGGTATAGTACAAGTAATAGACCGTCGGATTGAAGATGCCGGAATACTTGTAAATACCACGGTAGCTGCCTTCAAAGGAGAGCGTCACCTTATCGCCGGGCATGATGTCCTCACCGGGATTGGATGCGTTCTCGATGTTGGCAGTTACCTCCGCCACACGGGCCAGGCTGTAGGACGTGCCGCTGTCGTCGGTCATCTTGATGACGACCGTACCGCCAGCCAGCTTGGCACTCCGGAAAGCCAGCAAGCTTGCATGATAGCTGCTGTCGGAATCCGGCGTCAGGGTAGTCCAGCCGGAGAGCTTGCTCTCCATCGTGGTCTTGTTGGTGGTGACAACGGCGTACTGAACTGTCGTCGTACCCTTGCTCGTCACGGTGAAGTCCAGCGTGGGAGCGGTATCCGTGCTCAGATAGAACCAGTTGTCATAGTTATAATCCCAAGCCGCCGGACGGGAAGAAGTCAGGCCGTTGGAGTTATAAGAGATATTGGCCGTAGCCGTACCTTTTTCACTGTTACTCAGAACAAAAACACTGGTACGCTCCGGGTTGGTGGCCGGATAGAGGCCGCCGTGGGTGCCGTGCTCGTCAGAGGAGGTGTAGACATCCAGCGCCTCGTAGTTCACGGCAATGACCGCCGTGCCGTTGGGCGTGATGTCCACCCAGTTGCCCTCAGCGTTGCCGCCGAGCACATTGCCCTTGCTGTCCTTGGCAACCTGAATATCAGCCTTGCCGTCGATCACGCTGTAGTGGAACTCCGGCTCGATCATGATGTTCATGGCATCAGAGTCGATGATCTGCCACAGGCGGTAAGCACGGACACGCTGCTTCTCGGTCGTGTACTTATAGCCGCTGGGAGACACATAAGCCTGGATCTCCGCCTCGTCACGGGTCTTGGTAATGCTGCCGAGGCCGTCGAAACTGTGGGAATACTGATTCGTAGCATCCCCACTCTCGAAGGTAAAGGTCTTTGCAAAGTCGGTAGAGCTGTTCTTCAGCCATCCGGCCTTCGTGACATAATTCGTTACATCCTTGCGATTGTCTTCCATGCGCCAGGTGTAATTGGAATTATTCTTGCTGACCTTGTAGGTCAGCGTTCTGGTGCCGGTACCGGAACCGGTCGTGCTACCCTCGCTGGGGGCGATTTCCTTCGTATTGAAGTTGTTATACTGGAAATACAGGTGGAAATCGGCGTAAGCAGGAACCGTTACGGTCAGCGTCACTGCCTGGGAGATCGTCATGCTCTTGGTGACGACGCTGTATCCGGCGGCAGTCGTATTGTTGATGGACTGCGTGAAAACGTAATCTTTGCTGGCGGGCTCCACATAGGAGTTCCAGAGTGCTGCGTTTCCAGCAGAGTACATCATGAAGGGATAATAGGTATAGCCATTGGAAACATAGGGCGTTCCGTGCTGTACCTCGCCGCCCATGATGGGCATGACTACACGGGCGGTATAGTCATCTGCGGTGAAATAAGTACCGTCGGTTTTCTTCGACGTCGTGTAGATGGAGTGCAGACGCAGGTAAATATCCGTACCGCCGCCAGCGCCGCCATCCACGTTTGCTTCGGTGGGCAGCGTCAGGCTGTGACCGCCGAGGTAAATGTCGTACTTGCCGCTTACCGTGTTGTAGCCATAGGCACGGAAGGAATATCTGCCAGGAATCAGAGCAGCGTAGAAGTCTCTGTATGTGGTTTCCTCTGTAACAGCAACTTCAGTCTCATTCAGTTCAGAGGTAAAGTCGCTGTTCCAGAACTTTACGGTTTCAAGCGTTCCGGAGTCATCCCGGTAAATTTTAGCACCGGTGCTGTCGAAACCGATGTAATCTGCACCGTCATCATCCAGACCGACTGTTCTGTACAGCTTAATGACGGGGTTGTGCTTATTGGCGGTGGAATAGTTCATATCCCGCCCGACGTGGAAGGTGTAGTTCTGCTTTTCAGCATTGCTGACCTTCAACGTCAGCGTCCAGGTGTCCACAGAGTTGCCGTAGGTGTTCTTTGCGTGGAACTCATAGGTGTAAGTTCCGGCTGTATTCTCCGTGACTTGGATCATCGTGGCCCCGAACAGTGCCTTGGAGAAGTAATAGGGGCCGGACCGCTGGCTATCGACCGTTCTATAATAATAGTAGTCGGTGTAATCCAGGGAAGAACCGTCCGGGTTCTCGAAAATCTTGCCGGTCTGCAGGTCGGTCAGGTTGTAGGCATAGCCAACAGCTGCAGTGGCGCTTGCAGTAGCAGATACACCATTCTTCAGCTTCGGAAGCATGGTAGCATCCGCCGCCGTCAGGGTAATGGTGTGGGTCGCCGTGCCAGTCTTGTCGGAAGCCGTCAGCACAACGGTGTAGGTTCCGGCTGCGGCAGGCGTATAAGTCAGGATCGAACCGTTCAGTGTCTGAGCCGCATCATTGATGGTCGCCGTGTAGGTCAGCGTATCACCGTCGGCATCGACAAACACATCGGCCAAATCCAGCGTCCACTCGGTACCGACTGCAACATTCGCAGTGGTAATGGCGTTCGGCGCAACCGTGGGAGCGGTATTGCCTGCATAGCCAAAGGTGAGGAAGTGAACAGGAGCATAATTGTTGCTGCTGTCATACTCCGGAGCGAAAGCAGCACCGCTGCCGTCCGCATTCAGCACGAAGTTCTTCTGAACGGTGCCGTCCTCATTCTCCAGTGTGTAGCTCAGAGGGATCGTAACAGTGATCTCATCGTTGCTCTCGGTGTAGGCCACCTGCAAACCGCTGCCAGTCCACTGAGGAAGATCGGCATAATAACCGGATACCTCATCGGTAGCAGAGTTGGTCTGCAAGGCAATACCCTTGTAGGTGGCTTTTACGTAGGTCGTCCCCACAGGCACTGTGACGTGATAGTGGGATACGTCCTCGAAGGTGGCGTAACCTGTAAAGGTTACGGGATCCTGTGCGGTGATGGTCGCTGTTCCTGTGGTTTGATCATTCGCACCATAAGGAACAATGCTCATCAGACCAGAATCACTCGATTCCGTTGCAAAGACCGCCGTCGGCAACATGGACAAAGCCAACACGACCGCAAGCAGCATCGCAAGGAATTTCTTCGCTGTCTTTTGCATTTCCTAACTCCTTTTCTCGAATTTTTTATAATAAAGCCTTTGGGCATTATTACCGCAATGGAATATGGGCCTCCACTATATATTTAATGTAGGAGGAGATCAACGGTATATCTGGCAGATGGCATTCGGCCATCGGAGAAAGGAACAGCAATATTTTGACCATCCGGTATCTATTGCGTTGCTTGGACGATCAAAGAGGTAGCGGGTAGGAGAGGGCTGTTGCCCCTCTCCTACCCATATGGAAAGCTGGTGTATCAACACCGCTGGCTTGATAGAACGCTGCACATTCTGTGCACTCGGTATCGTAACTGGTAAAAAACTATTTTAATCAGAAGCGGCGTAGTCGGGGGTGCCTTTCTTTTGCGACGCCTTTCCGGCATTGCGCTGGCGCTCCAGTTCTTTCTTGGCTCGTTCCGCCCGTTTGGCATCTCGTTCTGTTCGGTACAACTCGACTTGGTGCTTCATCTCTCGCTGATACCGGCCGTTGGTTCGGTTGCTCGACTTCTTGTATATCGTATTCAGATGTGCCGCCCGTAAAGCGTCTGTCCAGTTTCCGAACCGCTCGGCAATGTAGTTTCCGCCGACGATTTCGCAAGGAGCCGGAGATTTATGCCAATGCTCAGCACAACGCCGCAGATAACAGGCCAATTCAGTTAATGTTGATTCAGCATGGCGCACTGCGAACGCTCGGTCCTGTTCATCCAGAGCCTCCCGTGTCCGCCTTGCGATGTGCTGCTTATACCAATTCTGGCCATCAAAACGCTGAGCACCTGCTACTTTACCCATGGGCACACCTCCTTAATGATTCATGACAAAAAAAGCGCTGATAAACCCATACCGGGTCATCAGCGTACACTTCTGCCATATCAGCACCACGGAGAGAGCGCCCGCTGCCTTTGAGTCCTAACTACACAATTCTACTGACTTGCGCCATGAGATACTCTCTGCGTTTATGATCTGTCTTCTCACGATTTTCTCGCAATGACGGACTTTCGCCCCAGTGGTTTCCCGCCTCGATCATATCCTTGCGCTTACAGTGCCGACCGCATGGGGAATCGCACCCCTTTCCTTCAGGGCAATCACCTGGCCGTTTCCAGCTCGGATGACCGCCGTGCAGCATCATCGGACTCGATTATTCTGTTTTCCAGTATCACTTTGTTTGTTAAGGGAATACTACAATAGATCCTCCGGTAATGGGCTTTCGTAAATTTATCCCATTTGCGAAGCAAACTCCTCTTTAACCATCTACATTATATCGGCCTTTTTGTCGCTTGTCAATGCCCGAAATGCGGTTATTTAGCAAAATTCGCACACAAATCACAAATGTCTACATTGATCGCACCCAATTCACCCGCATTTTTGCAGAGCCATATCGATCAAAATTAAAATGCAAGTAAAATACGCCGTCAAAAACATCGTCAAGGAGGATATCATTATGCCAAGGCGTGGAGAAAATATTTACAAGCGTAAGGATGGGCGCTGGGAGGGACGGTATATCCGGGGCCACTCGTCCTCCGGCCGTGCCGAGTACGGCTATGTTTATGCCAGGAGTTATCGGGAGTGCCGTGCAAAACGGCAGCAGCGCCTGGAATCCCTTCAAGAACTGCCGGCGAAAACTTCCTCACTCACGCTGAATCAGGCTGTGGAGCGGTTTCTTGCGGACAAACAGGATAAATTGAAGCAGTCCACGCTTGCCCGATATGCCTATATGCTGGCACACTATATTCTGCCCGCTTTGGGTGCCGTTCCTATCTGTCAACTGACGGCGAATCAAATTTCTGATTTTCTTCTCCGCCTGCAAAAAGGCGGTCTTTCCGGGAAAAGCGCCAGAGATGTGGGTGTGCTCGTAAAGTCCATCCTGAGATATAGCGCCAAAAAGCTGGACTGCACCAGTCCGGGGCTGGCCGTGGAGCTGCCAGCATACCGCCGAAAGCAAATCGACATCTTCTATCCGGACGAGATCCAGCGGCTGGCGCAGAAAATCATGGACAAGCCGACGACCGCCGGTATCGGCATTTTGCTGACGCTGAATACCGGCTTGCGTCTCGGGGAACTGTGCGCCTTACAATATAAAGATATTGACCTGCGAAATGGGGTGCTCCATGTCAGCAAAACAGTGCAGCGTATCCGCAGCGGGGAACGCACTTGCTTGATGGTGCTGCCACCCAAAAGTGACAGCGC
>ERZ827512.1219-NODE-1219-length-27133-cov-7.390834_pt1 | contig 27133 bp, 20 predicted proteins | sample MGYA00519916_ERZ827512 | MGnify/ENA primary metagenome ERZ827512 (study PRJEB31778, sample SAMEA3449335) | human gut metagenome | biome: human gut; feature: human-associated habitat; material: faeces | place: United Kingdom | collected 2010/2012 ... | reverse complement strand
ATAATTATACTGTGATTTTATAAGCAGACGCAGAACTGAACTGCAACAGGAGTACTGCCCATGAAGTATTTATCTATCACGCAAACTGCCGAACGCTGGGGTATTTCCACCCGCCGGATTCAGATTTTGTGCGGCGAGGGGCGCGTTCCCGGTGCGATCCGCATTGGCTCGGTCTGGGGGATTCCGGAGGACGCAGAGAAACCGGCGGACGCGAGAATCAAGAACGGCAAGTATATCAAGAAGTCCGTCGAAAATGAAAAATGAGCCGCAGATTATATCAGCGACTCTAACTCGAAATAAGGGGGTCTATTCCACCTCGCGGGTGCGAATGGGCGCACTGACCCATTGTCACGAATCTACCTAAATCGTCGTTTCGACAAACGATGACGGCGTTGGACAAAAAATTAGTCCTTCCGAGACAGGATAGGTCTTTCACCACAATAACCGCTATATGGACATAGCCAGAAGTGACCCTCATTACTGCTGAGGGTCAGGGTAGAAAACCCTCATTTGAAATGAGGATAACACGATTACGGAGGAAAGCAGCCATGCCGACACTTGAATGGATTGGAAAAAGCAAGGTGATCAATCACCATCAGGACGTGCCGTTTCGGGTGTTGGAGCGCAAGTACAGCTTTGATGAAAACGGACAGCACAACGAGGACAACGGCAGCGAAAACATGATCATCCGGGGCGATAATCTGGAAGCCCTGAAAGCGCTGCTGCCCCGGTATGAGGGGCGCGTCAAGTGCATCTACATTGAAATTAAGACGCAAAATTTGATACAAAGCACAGCGGCCTGACCAAAGGGGTGTCGCAGGGGTCAAAGGGGTGTCGGTTTTCAGGAACCGGCGCTGTTTTTTTGCGCAAAACGCAAAATATAGCTTGACAATTTTCGTGGCTACGATTATTATATGGATGAAGCGATTAAATGTGACCACAAAAAGAGATGATGGATATGCGAGGTCGTCCTAAGATAGATGACGTAAGAGACAAATTGTACCGAGTGCGGGTCAACGACGAGGAGGAACAGATGTTAGGATACATCTGCTCCGCTATCGGAATAAAAAAATCCGACGTATTCAGACGAGCGCTGGCGCTATACTATCAGAACGTTCGTCTAAACGAATATACGCCGGATGGGCATGAGGAAGAGGGCTGGACAACAGACCACATTTCCTTAAAACGCATAGTGGATTGTCCGCACTGCGGGTCGCCCAACAGAATTGACCTGAGCGATGATTGTAGTGAAAGCTCCTATGAAAGGCAGATGGGCGAAGAAATCCTCTATGAATTTGACATTGAAGATTGCGAGTGCTCATCTTGTGGGAAGCTCTTCAGAGTGTCGGGCCATATAAGCGAATACCCTGTTGGAGCGTTCGATTCGGAAGAAATTAAAATATCACCACAATAACGGAGGTACAGATGGGAAAAAACAAGAAAAAAGAATACGTCCTGGACGCTGTCTTAGACGAGGAAACCTACATGGCCTATAAGAGTGGTCAGGCAATCGACAACAACGGTCTCCGCTCTCCCAAGGGGTCATATTGGCCTAAACAGCCCTCTTACAGGGAAAAGAATCATATCAAGGAACAATTAAAGCGGGCTGGCGCGGACATGGCTGTTGGTGCAACCGACTATGTTGTCTTTGGCATTGGGTTGCCCATGGTGAAGCGCCTCTTCCATGAAGAGGTTTACCCCTTCCTTTCGGGGAAAGTCCATTCCTGGCTGAATCCGTCAAAAACAAAAGCGACCATCAAGGCGACTGAACTACTCGAAGCCGAGGTGGAAAACACAAACGTCATCAACCTGAGCGACTACAGAAAACAGGCGTAAATAATCAACGAAACTCCCTGCTACCGGAGATAACCTCCAGCGGCAGGGAGTCGTTTTCGTTTCTGGGGTCAGGCTTTGACTTCCTGCCCGTTTTTGAAGGTGAAGCGGATGTCGTCGGCAGCGTAGACGGTGCCGTAGTCCACCAGCCCGTGCCAGCTCTCCAGCGTGAATTCGGTCAGCTTATCCGGCATGGCTGCAAAGGCTTTCAGGAAATCCTCAATGCTGGCCCGCTGGGTCTGCATCTGATGGATTTCCGCTGTGACCGCGTCCAGTCGGGCCTTGGCCTTCTCGAATCGCTCGGTCAGGCCGTCGTAGCGTTTCTGGTATTCGGTCTGGTCGAGGGCAACGTGTGCGTTTTCGTAGATGCACTGCCGAACCATATCGGAGACCACCTGCGTCTCCTGCTGGAGTTCTTCCTGCTCTCGCTCCAAGTCGGTGGTGTCAAAGAGCAGGGCCATCATTTCCCGGCCATCCGCGATGACTGTATCCTTGGTGGCCAGGAGCTTATTTGCCGCTGACAGGAAAGCCTGCTGGATGATGTCATCGGTCAGGTGCGGAGTGCTGCAATGCTTGTCGCCGTCGAATTTGTGATTGCACTGCCAGATGACCTTCCGGTACTTGCTGTTGGAGTGCCATACCTTTGAGCCGTACCAGCTGCCGCACTCACCGCAGCGGATTTTACTGGAGAAGGTGTGGACGCCACTATGGTATTTCCGGCCCTTGCCGCGCTTCTCCATCTCACGCTGCACCATCTCGAAGGTGTCCGGGACGATGATAGCCTCGTGGTTGTCCTCCACATAGTATTGCCGGATTTCGCCCTCATTGACCTTCTTTTTCTTCGTCAGGTAATCGACGGTGTAGGTTTTTTGCAGGAGAGCGCAGCCCTTGTATTTCTCATTCGACAGGATGTTAACACATCCGCTGGCAATATTCAATTCCCTTTGTAAAAGTAACTTCCGGTTTGGCCAATGTTTGTAAAACTTACTTCCGGCTTTTCACATGCGGCACTACTTTTCCGGAATTTAATCTTGCGAGGCTTTTGGAAACCCGGAAGTTAATCGTGCAAACTGGAAGTTACTTTTGCAATCCACCGTTTGTCGAAAAGCGTATCTATTATAGCATCTAAACGGAGAACTTTCAATAACAGTCGCAGAATATTCTTGCGTTTGCAGAGAATTATCTTGTTTTTTCGACAGGAACGTGGTATCATGGAAACACACTTATAAGATTTCGGCGAAACCAAGGCTCGATGTACAGGAACAGGTTTATTATTTTGGGGTGACCATTATGGAAGTAAGTTATAAAAAACTGTGGAAACTGCTTATCGATAAAGATATGAAAAAGAAAGATTTGCAGTCGGCGGCAGGAATTAGTTGGTCGTCCGTGACAAAGCTGTCCAAGGGCGAAACGGTCAGCATGGAAGTCCTTATGAAAATCTGCAAGGTTCTCAACTGCGACATCGGAGACATCATGGAGCTACTACCGGAGGAAGCTCCAGAATCCTAAAAGAGAGGTTTGTATGGCGAAAAATCAACGTGATTTTTTCAAGAAGAAAAACGAGTGGTCTGAAATTAAGGATACGCTTCTTAGATGCTACTTGCCCCAGTATTTCCAAAAGCTCCTTGTTTCAGGGAAGCCGATTTTCTATATTGATTGCTTTGCTGGCAAAGGCAAGTTTGACGATGGAAATGATGGCTCCCCACTGATAGCAATGCAAATCATAAACGAGCGGTTAGGCATGAGCAGAATATCCCGAAAGAACAATGCAATAGTGCCTTGCTTTATTGAGCTGAATCACGCTGCAGACTTGGAACAGAACCTGATGCTGCATCCTTATCAGTATGGGACACCACAGGTAGTTGACGGGAAATTCGAGGATAATATCCGTGGCTTATTAAAGAATAAACGCGGATACAATGTCTTCCTTTACATTGACCCATATGGAATACAAGCACTTGATTCGCAGCTCTTTGATGAGATTGGCACATACGGATTTCGTTCCTTTGAGATGCTCATCAATTTCAATTCCTTCGGTTTCTTCCGAGATGCCTGCCGTGTGATGAAGGTAGATATTTCTCAGGATGATGCCTTGATGGGCCTTGATGACTTGGTTGAATATGAGCCAACAACGGTAACAGCATCTCCTCAGTCAGAGAATTTGTTGACGCGAATCGCCGGTGGAAACTACTGGATGGATATCGTCAGGGATTTTCAAATGGGTCGCATCGACGGGTATCAGGCAGAACGCAGGTTATCAGCAGAATACAAACAGCACCTGAAGCAGAAGTACAAATATGTGTTGGATATGCCCATCAGACTGAAACCTGGTCAGAGGCCCAAGTACCGGATGATACATGTTTGCGACCATGAAGACGGCTGTTTTCTTATGGCTGAAAACATGCAGCGTCGAAAAGATGAGCTATTTGTCAACATCCAGCAAAACGGTCAATTGTCTCTCTTTAATATGATGAGCACCGTAACATCCACAGTGGAAAATGATATTTTGACGCAAGAAGAGATAGAACAGATGGTTCTGGCCCATATCCATCAAATGACAAGGGAGACACATATCACAGTTTTTCTTGCTGATTTTTGTAATGAATACGGAGTTATCTGCCCATTCAAAATGATATACGAGATTCTCACAAAACTCGAAAATGCTGGAACGATTGATATCGTAAGAGACCCAGCGTTAACAGCCGCAGGAAAGAAAAGAACGTTCTGGGAAGAGAAAGCTGGCCAGACCGTAATTGTTAGGAGGCGCACATAATGAAGCACGTAAAAGGATTCATAACGCGGAAAACCATGCTCTATGAGACGGGAGTGGAGTATGGCGATTACACCATGAATCATGTGCTCGGCTGTGCGCACGGATGCAAGTATCCTTGTTATGCGTTCCAACAGAAAAAACGGTTCGGTATCGTAAAAAGTTATGAGGAATGGTTACAGCCATATCTCGTTTCAAACACATTAGAGCTCTTGGACAAAGAAATCCCAAAGCTGAAAGACAATATTAAATCGGTACAGCTCTGTTTCACGACCGACCCTTTCATGTATGGATATGACGAAATAAGGAACATGAGCATTGCCGCCATTAGAAAACTAAACGAGGCAGGCATTATCTGTACTACATTGACGAAAGGCATCCTTCCGATAGAGCTGAAAGAATGCTCATTGAGAAACGAACATGGTATCACACTAATAACGCTTGATGAGGATTATCGACGTAAAATGGAGCCCGGAGCAGCCTCGTGTGAAGAGCGCCTCGCTGCATTACGGGCATTACATGATGCCGGGTGCAGGACATGGGTAAGTATTGAGCCGTATCCAACACCAAATCTCATAGAGCAGAACCTTCATGACCTGCTTGAATCCGTTGGTTTTGTTGACCGGATTATATTTGGACGCACGAACTATAGCAAAGAAGTGAGTGCATACACTGCACACAAACATTTTTATAATAAATGTGCTGCCGAGGTGGTTCAATTCTGCCAGGAGCGAAACATCAGCTATCACATCAAAGAGAAGACAATCACGGAAGAGTAATCTCCAGAGAAAGACACAGGAGGCAAAAACGCATGGCTGCTTTAGACGATTTGATTAGCCAGATTCCGGACGAGTCCCTGCGTGAGCGGATTCGCGCAGAGATGAAGCGGGCCAATCGCCAGAAGAAATTCGGTCTGGTATTTGAAGAGCATCTGCCGGAGGCCACACCGCTTTACGATATCCCGGTAAAGCGCGGTTCCGTCGTGGCCACGAAGGACGGGCAGGTCACAGACATCTACTATGTAGAGAAAATCGAGGATGGACAGGCTGCCTGTTTCCACAAGGCGACGAAGGAGCGCGTCGTGCTTCCTGTGGATGCGCTGGTTTGCGTGGCCCAATTCGGTGAGCCCATCTATCCCTATCTGCAGCCGCTGGATACCGTCTGCAATGCGCCGGACAGCGACCTGTGGCACACGCTGATTGAAGCGGACAACTACCATGCGCTCCAGCTGCTGGAGTACCTCTATGCCGGAAAGGTGGATTGTATCTACATCGACCCACCCTATAACACAGGGGCGAGAGACTGGAAATACAATAACGACTATGTGGATGGCAACGATACCTATCGACATAGCAAGTGGCTTTCCATGATGGAAAAGCGGCTGCAGCTGGCGAAAAAGCTGCTGAATCCTAATGATTCTGTGCTTATCGTGACCATTGATGAAAAAGAATATCTGCACCTCGGCTGTCTGCTGGAGGAGATTTTTTCAGAAGCGCGGATGCAGATGGTAACAAGCGTAATCAGTGCAAAAGGCGTTGTCCGTACCGGCCAGTTTTCCAGAGTTGAGGAATATATATTCGTGATTGAATTTGGCTCATCCTCTCTGGTTCCCGGTATTTATAATATGCTTGATAACGAAGTAAAGAAGGAGTCCGAAAGAAGCATTGAGTGGCTGGGCTTTCGGCGCAGAGCTCCTCAAGCCAAAAGAGAATCAAGGCCAAACCAGTTTTATCCTGTATTCGTTCATAAAAATGATGGGACAATTCACTCCATAGGCGATGTTGTAAAGGCAGGAATTGATAGAAACTCGATTGAAATTCCGGACGGATGCATTGCATTATGGCCGCTAAGCAAGGATAGCGATGAACGGCTTTGGAGTTTAGTTCCAGAACAAGCACGGCTTAATCTGAGTAAAGGCTTTTTGAGAGTGAATAATTGGAGCTCCAAGGAAAAGACTGGAACTGTTTATTATTTACCTTCTGGCACGATTCGAGACATTGAGACAGGTAAAGCGGTCATTACCTGTCGAAATCCTGACGGTTCGGTGATTGCCAAGTACACTGACGAAGGAGTAACGCCGCCAAAACGCGTGTGGAACATGAAAACACATAATGCTGAAACTTACGGCACAAACGTACTCAATGCTATGATAGGTAAACGGTTTAACTATCCGAAATCCCTGTATGCCGTTCAAGATACCCTCCGCTTCTTCGTTGCCAACAAGCCCAACGCCCTCATCGTGGACTTCTTCGCGGGCTCCGGCACCACGCTCCATGCGGTCAACCTGCTGAATGCCGAGGACGGCGGCCACCGCCGCTGTATCCTGGTGACCAACAACGAGGTATCGGCAGACGAGGCCAAGACCCTGTCCGCCCAAGGATACCAGCCCGGCGACCCGGAGTGGGAACAGTATGGGATTGCCCGCTATGTGACATGGCCGCGCACCGTCTGCTCCATTGAAGGGCATGATGTGAACGGGAAACCGCTTAAGGGCGACTACATCACCAGCGGAGAGGAGCCGATGCATATGGCAGACGGCTTCAAGGCGAATGCTGCTTTCTTCAAGCTGGGCTTCCTCGATAAGAATGCCGTGGCGCTGGGCCGCCAGTTTAAGGAATTGCTTCCAGTGCTCTGGCTGAAGGCCGGTGCTCATGGGCCTTGTCCTTCGCTTGAGGAGGCAGCAGAAATGCCTGCTATGCTGGTGCTGCCGGAGAACCACTTTGCTGTGCTGACCAACGAATCTCAGTATGAGACGTTTGCTACACAAGTGAACATCGAGGATGCCATTACGACGGTGTACATCGTGACCGATTCCGAACCGGGCTATCGGGAAATGATTTCCGGCCTGCATGCCGAGGACACCTATCAGCTTTACAGAGACTATCTGGATAACTTCCGGATTAACCACGGAGGACGCTAAGATGAAAGTAGAATTGTTCCCGTTTCAAAAGATGGCACTGTTCCAACTGCGGAGAAAAACCGCAGAGGCACTTGGTTCCTACCAGCGCACCCATACGCCGCAGGTGCTTTCTTTCACCGCACCCACCGGTGCGGGTAAAACCATCATTTTGGCGTCTCTGATTGAATCCATCTATTTTGGTGATGAAGAATATCCTGACCAACCGGACGCTGTCTTTGTGTGGCTCTCGGATTCTCCGGAGCTCAACGAGCAGTCGCGCAGCAAAATCGACCTAAAGGCGGACAAGATTCGGCTCGACCAGTGTGTGACTATCACCGATGAATCCTTTGACCAGGAAATGTTGGATGATGGGCATATCTATTTTCTGAACACCCAGAAGCTCGGCAAAAGCAGCAACTTGACAAAGAAGGGCGACGGACGCACCTTCACCATCTGGGAAACGCTGCAGAACACGATGGACGAGAAGTACGACCGCTTGTACTTCATCATTGACGAGGCCCACCGTGGCATGCAGGGACGCGCTGCTGCGCAGGCCACCACCATCATGCAGAAGTTCCTCAAGGGCAGCCGAGAAGACCGTCTGGCTCCCGTTCCCGTCGTGCTTGGCGTGACCGCTACGCCGGAGCGTTTCAACAATCTGGTGTCCGGGACAGAGTCGACCATCCAGAAGGTCATCGTGTCCGCCGACGATGTTCGGGCATCCGGTCTGCTGAAAGACAGAATCATCATCGCCTATCCGGAGGATGCCTCCGGAAGCAAGGATATGGCCGTGTTGCAGGCTGCCGCTGATGACTGGAAGCAGAAATGGGAGCACTGGTCTCAGTATTGTCAGGAGCAGCACTACGCCTATGTGAATCCGGTTTTCGTGATTCAGGTGCAAAACCAGACCGGCAGCGGTATCTCCGACACCGACTTAGATGACTGCCTCAGGAAGATTGAGGAGCGGACAGGCTTCCGCTTTCAGGACGGAGAGGTCGTACATACCTTTGGCCAGACAACCAGCACCATCCAAATCAATGGAGTCGCAGTAAGATATCTGGAGCCATCCCGCATTGCAGACGAGAAAAATGTCAAGATAGTTTTCTTCAAGGAAAATCTGTCTACCGGTTGGGACTGCCCCCGTGCTGAAACCATGATGTCTTTCCGTCGTGCTACAGACGCGACTTATATTGCACAGCTCCTAGGCAGAATGGTCAGAACGCCCATGCAGATGCATATTCAGGTGGACGATGTTTTGAACGACGTGCACCTCTACTTGCCGTACTTTGATGCCCAGACCGTTGAGGATGTGGTCAAAGCACTTCAGAGTACCGAGGGCGGTGAGATTCCTACCGATGTTATCGGCGACTCCTTTGAGAACAGTACCATTGAAACGTGGACTGTCCGGCCTACCAGACCGGCTCCCGCCCAGCGTCCCGCGAGGCCGAAGCCGCAGGTTCCCGGCCAGATGTCTTTGGGAGACAGCCCTTCCCCTGAGACCGGCAATGAACCTTCCGCGCAGGAGGCGACGCAGCAGACGCCCTCGCAAAGTGGTAGCACCTCATTCGGCGCACCAGCGGCACCTGCTTCCGGTACCACGGATACCATGCGCCCGGTTAGTGGCGTGAGCACCGAAACGCCTGCAAATGGAGCTGCTGCAGGGGCAGAGCCTTCCGGTGCAACGGAACCGCAGCCTGCTCCGGAAGACGTTCCCGAAGAGCCGGAGCTTGACCGCGAGGCCATCGTAAAGGCCATCAATGATGCCGGACTTCTGACCTACGATGTGCGCAGGGTCAGAATCAACGACTATCTGAAATCCCTGTTCAGCCTCACCCGGCTCCTGACGCAGTCCGGCCTTCAGCCCTCTGCCTCCTATGATGTTGTGAATGAAATCGTGGAGATGATTCGCACTTTCATCAAAAAGACAAAGGACGAGGGCAAATACGACGAACTGGCCACACAGGTGCTGCAGTTCAAGCTGAAAACGCAGACATTTGATGTGTTCGGCGAGTCTGTGGACGACCACGCGGAGATGGATTTGTTCTCCACCACGGACACCGACCTCGACCGTCAGTTCCGTCTTGCGGAGCTCAAGCTGGGCAATGAGGGTGTCGGCATCCGCTATGGCACCCAATACGCAGATGACGATAATCCTGCCGGATATAAAATCGACGTTATCATCTTTGCTGCCGACGCAGACTGCATGGATATGCTCCATAACTATGCCCGCAGTCGCTTCCACGATATAAATGACGCAAATCGCCGCCGTATCACCGGCCTGACTGAGCGGTACCGGAAGAAGTATGACAGCATCGTTTCCGATGGCGACATCATCAGTAAGCACAACTTCCGGCTGCCGGAGACCATCAGCATCGAGCGCAGTAATGTCGGCGAGGCTTATACCGACCATCTGTTTGTGGACAATGCGACCGGCAAGGCGGTCATCAACCTGAACAATTGGGAAAAGGCTGTCCTTCAGGCCGAACGTGGCCGATCGGATTATATCTGCTGGCTCCGCAATCCGCCGAGGAAGTCATGGTCACTGTGCATCCCCTATGAGCAGAACGCGGAGAAGAAATCGATGTATCCCGATTTTTTGATTATCCGGAAGGACGAGATGGGCTTTGTCATTGATATTTTGGAGCCTCACGATGGCACCAGAACGGACAATCTGGGCAAGGCTAAGGGCTTTGCTGAGTATGCCCGTCAGAATCCCGGTGTCGGCAGGCTTCAGCTTGTCCGACTGCTTAACGGGCGCATCAAGAGACTGGATATGTCCCGCAGCGCCGTCCGTGACCGCGTTTCTCACGCGATGTCCAATGACGAGCTTGACCATATTTTTGATGAGGATGGATTTTTGGGTTAAAGGCTGGTGAAGCAGAATGTACGACGAGAACATCATATCCCGGATGAACGATTATCTTCACAAGGCCGCGCAAGCACTGGCGTCGTGGCTTTCTGTGATGCTGCCCAAATCCGGCGAAGACTGGTGGGAGGAGTGCGTACTCTCCAATCTGAGTTATCCCCAGAGAGAGCTCATTGAGAAAAAGGGTCTTTCCAAGCTGGAGGAATTAGACCTTGCAGCGCTTCTTCGTGTTGCCAACAAGTCTTGGTACACGATGCGCGGCTACGCCTATCTTCCGACCAGTGAGCGGGAGTGCATCCGCGATATGATTGGCGTCCGGAACAACTGGGCGCATGTCAGCGTGGAACTTCCCGGCAAGGATACCATCGTATCGGACATTGAATGCCTCATCCGGTTCTTCACCCAGATGAACCGGAGCGGACTGATTCCTGATTTGGAACAGTTCAAAGCAAGGGTGGAGCGGCCCGAAGCATTTAAGGATGAAACACCTCCGCAGCCAGTGCTTCGCCCAACCGTTACCGTGCCCAAGCAGGCAGATGTCATCGTGGAACCGGAGGTTGTGCAAGAGAACGATATCACAGAAAGAAGCCTCGTTTACATCGTCGGCAGCCCGGACACCAAGGGTATGGTATTTTCTGTTACGCAGCTTGGCGACACCAAGAAGTACGAGGTGTTCGTCGAAGGTGCGCTAAAGACCTATTATGAGGGTCAGATTGCGCTGGTGAGCAGCACACCTGAATATGAGTGGGTGGATTCTGAGACCCTGCGAAGCTACCTTTCTGCCTACCAGATTAACAATCCGTCTGCCGGAAATCTGTATTCCCTTAATGCTGCCCGTATCGATTTCGTGCCCTATCAGTTCCGACCGGCATTGAAGCTGATAAAGGCAGACGAACCAAGAATTCTGATTGCAGACAGCGTCGGTGTCGGTAAAACCATCGAGGCCGGTCTGATTATCAAGGAGCTGCAGGCCCGCTCCGATTTGGAAAACATCATGATTATCTGCCCGAAGCCGCTTGTCGCAGACCGCAAGTGGGAAAATGAGATGAAGCGCTTTGACGAGGAATTCACGCCCTTGGATGGCGATACTCTTCGGCAGATTATCTCTGATACCGACCGTGACGGCGAATGGCCTACCCGCTATGGAAAGGTCATCGTCCCGTATTCCATTCTGGATGCGAGGACATACCAAGGGAACCAATCCAAGAGCCATAAGAGCTTCGGCCTCCAACAATTAGACCCGGCACCGCATTTTGATTTGGTCATCATTGATGAGGCCCACCATCTGCGCAATGGCAGCATGGAGAAGGACAAGGCATTTGCATATAAGTGCGTCCACTACTTCTGTCAACACGCAGACGCTGTCGTAATGCTGACCGCGACTCCGCTGCAGACAAGTGACGACGACCTGTACACGCTGCTTAATCTGCTGCGCCCGGATGTCGTAATCGACAAGAAGAGCTTCACGATGATGTCGCGTCCGAATCCGTATATCTCTCAGTGCGCCCACATCGTTCGAGCTGCGAAGGAAAACTGGAAAGCAGAAGCACTGGAAACGCTGGATAGTGTTCTCACGACCCAATGGGGCGAAAATGTAATCGCAAACAATCCGGTATTTGAGCAAATCCGGAAGGTTCTCAGACAGGACACCATCACCCGTGAGGAGCGGGTAAAACTCATTACCGATATTGAGTCTCTCCATAGCTTCAATATGATGCTCAACCGGACGCGCAGAAAGGATATCCAAGATTTCTGCATTCGGAGAACGCATACGCTGGAGAGCGATTTTACTGACCAACAGCGGGAGCTCCATGATGCTCTCTTGACTTTTGAAGTCGCTGCGCTGTCCAAATTGCACGGTGGCCGTGGCGTCAAATTTATGATGTCAACGATTCGCCGTCAGGCTGCAAGCTGCATCTTTGGCCTTGCTCCGCACATTCGGGGTATCATTGACCGCAGATTCGAGCAGATGACGGACGACCCGGAATTTGATTTTGATGAAGGCGAGTTCAGTGAGATGGACTTGGAGACATTCCACTCCATCGCAAAGAACATTCTGGAAATGGCGGATAACCTGCCGGAGGACGACCCGAAATTCGATGGGGTGCTCCAGATTATCCGAGAAAAGCAGAAATCTGAAAATAATAAAATCATCCTGTTCAGCACATTCCGCTACACGCTGTATTATATCAAAAGAAAGCTGCGAGAAGCGGGATTTCGTGTCGAGCAAATCGATGGTAGCGTTAAAAATGATGACCGGCTGGATTTCCGGGCTCGGTTTGAACTCCCGAAGGATGACCCGGAAGCCATTGACATCATGCTTTTCACAGAAGTCGGCTCTGAAGGCTTGGACTATCAGTTCTGTGACATGATGATAAACTATGACCTGCCTTGGAATCCCATGCGCATCGAGCAGCGCATTGGTCGTATCGACCGCCGAGGCCAAGGGAGCGAAGTTGTAAACATCTATAACGTTATCACCAGTGATACTGTGGATGCTGACATTTATGACCGCTGCCTCTCTCGCATCGGTGTCTTTGAAGGGAGCATCGGTGAATGCGAGGAGATTCTCGGCGAAATCGGCAGGCAAATTGAGCTGATAGCACTGGATACCAGCCTTACGGATGCAGAGCGAAAAGCAAAGCTGGAGCAGATGGCCGATAATGAGGTGCGCAAGGCCCAGGAGCTGAACAAGCTGGAAAGCGAGGAGAAGGAGCTATTCGGGTTCGATTTGTCGAACTATACGATGTCAAAGGAAATTCAGGAGGCAGAAAGTCCCTTCCTGTCGGCCAGAAGCATTCAGCACCTTGTCGAGATGTATCTCAATCACCGATTAGGTGGTAGCAATTATATCCTTGGTGATGGTGCTCTGAAAACACTGCGCCTAAGTGCAGTGGCGCGTTCTGAAATCCTGTCTGACCTCAGAAATCTGACTGGCCTGCGGAACAGCCTGCGTAGGAAATGGGAGGTTTATCTTAAGGGCAACAATCCGAACCACCCGATTACTTTTGATTCAGAAGCTGCCGAGAAAAACCGAACCGCCTTTTTCGTTACTCCGGTGCACCCGCTGGTCAAACAAGCCGCATTCTATTTTGCCACCAACAAGCTCGTTTATATTCACTTGGAATACTACTCTGACGAGATTCCAGCCGGTGATTACCCGATGTCTATTTATGCGTGGGATTATGTTGGGATTCGTTCAAATTTCAAATTGGTAGCAATCTGTGAAGAGCCGAGAATTGCAGCAGAGCTCCCGGAATACATCCTGACAGCTGCCGCAGTTGACTATTCTTCAAAGCTAAAGCCGGAGGCATGGGATGCTTTGGAGGAACACCATGTCCGGATGTGGCAAGCTGAGAAAGCCCAGCATATAGAGTCTACAAGGCAAGTCGCTCGCTATAAATTAGAGAGCTTAAAGAACAATTACCGAAACCGGAAATTGCTCTTGGAAAGAAAAATTGCTGAGGCCGGGGATGAACGAATTGCAACTATGCATCGCTCTGAATTGGAAAACGCTACACAGCGTTATCAGCAGAAGGTTTCAGAGATTGAAGCGAAGATTGCGAAGGCAGATATACATACTACGTTGATTGCAAACGGGGTTATCACGGTAAAGTAAAGAGGTGAGCGCTTTGAATATAGCTGATGAGATTCTCCAGAATCAAGATAGGGACGGCATGCTCAGGCGGTCGCTCGAACGGATAATTCAGCTCTATACCGATAAATCACACTTTGTCTACGAACTGCTCCAGAACGCGGAAGACGCAGGAGCTACCGGAATTCGGTTTGTCCAATACTCTGACAGGCTTGAAGTGATGCACGATGGAAAATCCTTCACTACGGAGAACCTGCAGGGCCTGTGCGACATAGGGCAGTCGGACAAGGTTAATGATTTAAACCAGATTGGCGAATTCGGTGTCGGCTTCAAATCAGTCTTTGGCATATGTGAAACGGTCAGGCTGTATAGCTCGCCGCGCAAAAAGGAGCTGGCAGAAAATTGCCATCCCTTCGCTGTTGAGATAAAGGACTTCACGAAGCCCGTAGATATCCTTGCCGTTGATGTTCCGGCTGGCTATACGACCCTCTTCGTGTTCCCATATAGCGTTGGATTCCAGTTTTCGGGATTTAAAAATCTGGCTGCGCTGAATGAAGCTATTACAAAGCGACTCAAAAATCTCGGAGTGACTACGCTCCTTTTCATGCGGCACCTCGAACTCATTGAGTACGAAATCAAGATTCCGGGCAAAGAAGCATCAGGGGAATATTTACTGGATGCTGAGCCGGTAAATGATCACCGCACCCGCGTGTCGGCAATTGAATCCGAGGATGATAAGACGGACGAGTCTCTGTCATTCATCAAATTTTCGATGCCGATTGATTCGATGGTTTCTACCCGTACAATTGACGTTGCGTTCACTGTCGCAACAGACAAAGAAGGAAAAACCACTTTCCAAAAAGCAAAGAATCCGTATATCTCCGTTTACTTCCCGACAGAGACCGAAAGCAAACTTGACTTCATTGTCCAAGGCCCGTTCCGCACTACTCCAAACCGGAGCAGTGTTCCTGCCGATGAAGAGGAAAACGAGGCTCTGGCTGAACAAACGGCCAAGCTCCTCAGGCAGAGTGTCCTTGAGCTGCGCGATATGGGGCTCCTCGACTTGAGTCTGATTCGGATTCTGCCTCTTGATGAGGACGACTTTGATGTCTATCCGCTTTTCTATCCTTTATGCGAAGAAATGCGAGATTTGTTTTCGTCGGAGCGCGTTTTGCCGGTTAAGGATGGGAAGGGCTACACTAAGGCTGCCAATGCAGTTATTGCGAGAAGCAGAGAAATTGCAGAGCTATTGCCCAGCGAGTTAATCTCGGAACTTATTAACGGCAATAGACATTATGAATGGCTTCCGGTTTCGTTGACGGAGACAGGCCCGTACAAAGATGTGCTCTCTTATTTCTCCAGCATTTTGGGAATAGAGGTTATCCGTCCGGAAAACCTTAGAAGCTACTTCAACGACAATCACAGTTTTTTGGAAAACCGAGATAATGACTGGCTCGTTAGGCTTTACAAGCTGTATGAGACTGTCCCGAATATTTTCTCCGAATCAAATTACAGAAATAGTCTCGACGCTGTGATTGTCCGCACAGCATCCAACTGCATGGTTGCTCCATACCGAAAATCGCAGTCTTCTTATTTGCCCAATGTATTTCTTCCGTCGAAGAAGGCGATGCAGGCCGAGGTGGAATTTGTCCATCCATATCTATTTGAGAAGTGCCGCGCCTTCTTTGAAAATGTGCTGCACCTGAAGACGCCCAACGAGTACGAGCACTTTGTAAAATCTCTTGAAAAGCGGTATGCTGGTACAGATTTTAGCGGTTCATTTGAGGAGCACGTACAAGACATTCACGCCCTTGTCAAGTATCTCAGGAATTCTGACTACGAGGCTGACCTGAGACAGATTGTTCGGAAAGCGTTCTACATAAAGTGCAGGTCAGGAGGAAAGGCATACTGGGCACGGCCACATTCAAAGGTTATTCGGTTCCCTCAGTCCGAAACCGGTCTAATGCTGGAGCAATACTACAAAGGCATTGCGCCGGATATCTACTTTGTCGATTTTGACGCATACCAGTCAGCCGGAATCACCTTTGATGACCTACGGGCGCTTGGCGTTACAGACAAAATCATCACCGGGGACGAAAAAACCTGGGGTGAATACTATACCGGCAATCCTGGCCGACAGCCTGAGTGGAGAACGACCGGAGACTTTCGCTGGAAACTCGGCATTGATAAGTTGGAAGAGGCCCTTCTCTACATCTCCCAGCATGCGAAAGCTAAAGACGCCTTAATAAAATCACAGGTGATTTTTAAGACACTGCAGGAGAACATGTCCCGCCTTGTTGGTACGGTTTATATCGGCGGAGGAACGCCAAATAAATATGACGAGCCTGCAGATGTAATCCATACTCTGAATAGGGATGGGTTTAATTGGCGTTTTTCTGACTGGAACGGAAAATGGCTCTATACTGAGTCTGGGGAGCTGGTCTCGCACAAGGCTATATCAAAACACGATTTGAACAAGGCACTATACGGAAAAGTCAGCCTCGATTCAAATTTGTACGACATTCTGGGCTTTAAGAAAGGGAAAATTGACCAGCATGAGGCCATTGTGAAGGATTACGATGCTCTGCCGGATGAGAAGAAACAGTCCTACTTTGAAATTGAGCTGGAGCGCCGCTTCCACATTACACCTGAGCAGCTCAGTCGTGAATTTGGTGGTCTGTCTCTACAGGAAGGCTCTTCTGGTCAATCTGAGGAGGACGAATTTGAGTTCCCGACCGGTTCCGTTAAGAACTGGGAGGCGCTGAAGAAGCATGCCGCTCAAATACTGTCCTATGCCAGCCCAACCGTATATGCGACTGTCGTCAGGCGTATCCGCGTCAGTCGACCGCAAGACGATGTCCGCGCATACCTGATGAATATGTATCGCGTAAACTCGTCTTATCGGTATGCCTGCCAGCTGTGCCACAAGCCGTTCTCCAATGTGGAAATGTGCCAGCTGGAACAGAAGCCGGATGTAGAGCTCGACCCGTTGAATGTCTGCCTTTGTCCGAATTGCGCCGCAAAGTTTAGAACGCTGCGAAATGATAAGTATCTGGCAGACCGGCTCATAGATTCTATCCTTGATGTGTCGGAAAATGAGATTGAGGAGAACGACCACGTTTCAGTTGCTATCAACGACTATGATTTCTGGTTCACACCTACTCATATCGCGGAAATTATAGAGCTTCTTAAGCTGAAGAAAAAAGCTGCAGAGGAGCGCAAAGCCCAACCGCAGACTGCCAGTAAGCCCAATGCGAAGGCAGTGGCAAAAGCGCCGGAGTCGAATAGAGCTGCACCTGTGCAGCCTGTTAAGGAAGAAACTCCACCTTCTACTCCGGAGCCGGAAGAGGAAGGACTGCAGAGCGATACAAGCGCATATGGCGAGCTCATTGGTAGACGGGTGTTCCACAAATCGAAAAAAGCATACGCTCGTGTTGTTGGATGCGACGGAGAGTATGTGGTCTTGAATTTCGAGAGTGGGGATAAAGCCGGTCAGGATGTCAGGTATAACCTGACCATGTGCTTGAATAATGGTTGGATTGAAGTCGTCGACTAATACTTTTTAATTTTGCCGGAACCATTTAATTTTGGCATACATTTTAATTATTCCTTGAGCCAGCTGTGCTGGAGCCCAGATGTCAGCATCGGGCACACCATGGCTGTGCTCTGACGGGGCAAATTGAACACCGACAAATACAGCGAAAACCGCAAGAAACGCCTTGTTTCCTGCGGTTTTCGCTATTTTTACACTTTTCCGGCGACCGGGCTTGTATCAAAGATTACGTCTTTATAGATCCGCCCTACAACACCGGCAACGAGGGCTGGGTCTATAACGATAATGTCAATGACCCGAAGATCAAAAAATGGCTGGGCGAGGTTGTCGGCAAGGAGGGCGAGGACTTGACCCGCCATGACAAGTGGCTGTGCATGATGTACCCGCGCTTGAAGCTGCTGCAAAAGCTGCTGGCGAACGACGGAGTTATTTTCATCAGCATTGATGATACGGAGTATGCCAATCTCAAGTTGATTTATGATGAGATTTTCGGCAGTAACTGCTTTGTTTCCAATATTTCCTGGCAGCGTACATATTCCACCCGCAATGACTCCAAGGGTATTGTGAACGAGGTAGAACATCTTGTGGTGTATAGCAAACTGCCTGATTGGAACCCGAACAAACTACCCCGCACAGCGGAAATGGATGCAAAATACAAAAATCCAGACAATGACAGAACACTCTGGCGAACAGATAACGCGTTTGCACCGGGAGCTGCCACGCATCAAGGTATGGTTTATACAATCCAGCATCCGTTTACAGGGAAAATGTTATATCCGAGTAACGGTGCTTGTTGGCGCTATCAGCAAGATCAAATGTTGGAAATCATGCGCGGATGGTGCGGATACGAACTCCGCGATTTGAATGACGCACATGAGCGTGCTGTTGTATGCGGCGTTCCGGAAAGCGATGTGCGACAGGGCGTACAGGCAATCGTTCTTTCTGAATCACTCGAAATATCCGCGCAGAAGGCACAGGCGGTATACTCTGGAGTTTGGCATCGACACTTTCCGCAAATACTCTGCAAACGCAGCACAGATACTTCCACCACTTAAAAAATGCGTGGATCAGCATATTGAATTAGCCGTCAACATCTTCAAAAAATCTGGTCAGATGACACGCTTGATATTAATATACGGCTGTTTATTGCTTATATCGTGGAAGAGAGAATGCGCGAGTTTGGTGACCGTTGGATGGCAGAAGGAGAAATCGAAAATATAAGGCAGTGGGAGAGCAAAAACACACTTGATTCCACACTTTCAAACAACTATGGAAGTTGCCTTGAATTTTTTGTTCAAAATGAGCTTGTATATGCAAGCAGTTGGACAAGCTATGGAAATCCGCGAGAGTATACTTTATTCCCTTCTCTACAGGAACTCCTTTTTAATTGTCCCCATAAGATTATGGAGGAATTGCAAAAAGTCAAAGATGCCTATCATTTGGATTTGCCATTTTGAGTTTTAAGAAGCCCAGCATCACGCCAAACGGCGCGATGCTGGGCTTCTTACTTAATTCCATTCCTCAGCTAAGAGAAAATCGCGGATATTTCGGTGTTTGATACCGTTTCGGCTCATGTCAAACTCATCGAGCGAAACAACGTACTTCGGGAAGTTGTCGCGGATATTATCATACGCGCCAAACTCACGGTTGATCGTTTCTTCCGATGCCAGCAGATAAGTGACCTGAACATACAGCTTTTCGCCGCGCTTGTCGCATACAAAATCAATTTCCTTATCGCCCGTTCTGCCAACGGTCACTTCATAGCCCCGGCGCAGCAGTTCCAGATACACGATATTCTCCAAAATGAGATTGATGTCCCGCATATTGCCGCCGAAAACAGCCTCGCGGATACCGTGGTCGGCAATATAATACTTCTCGTTGGAGGTAAGAATCTGTTTCCCCTGCAAATCCTCCCGCTTCACCTGATAGAACAGGTACGCCTCGCAGCAGTATTTGATATAGTTCAGAATTGTTTCCGGGGCGACGGTGCGCTGCTCGTTTTTCAGGAACTTTGCAAGAGAGGTCGCCGAGAAGGTCGTTCCCACATTGGCGATCACATAGGCAATGATCCGTTCCAGCAAATCTACATCCCGGATTTTATTCCGCTTCACGATGTCCTTGAGCTGGACAGAGTTGAATAGATCGTGAAGATATTGCTTGGACGGCGCATCCGCATAGCGGAGATTTGCAAGATAGGGCATCCCTCCGGCGAGCAAATACTTTTGGAAACACTGCTGGATGGACGCATCGGGTGTGATCGAGCGATATAGCTCCATGAACTCCCCGAATGAGAACGGATAGATCACAAACTCCACATACCGTCCGCCCAAATAGGTCGCAAGCTCACCGGACAGCAGCTTTGCATTGGAGCCGGTGATGTAGATGTCACAATCCAGCGAAACGCGGAGAGAGTTGATGCACTTCTCCCAGCCCTTGACCTCCTGTATTTCATCAAAGAACAAATAGACCTTGCCCTCTATTTCTGCGGCTCTTGCGGTGATCTCGTCATGCAGCGCCTGCGCGGTTTGCAGGTGAGAATAGCTCATATCCTCAAAGTTGATGGCGATAAACTGCGCCGAGCTGACGCCGGACTCCGTGAGTTCCTGTTGGATCAGCTCCAACATGACCGACTTTCCGCAGCGGCGGATACCGGTCATGACCTTGATCAACTCCGTCCCGATGAATGGGCGGATGCGGCTCATATACAGTTCGCGTTTGATCATAAAACTTGACCCTCCTTCTGTGGCTGGCCACAGTATATCACATTTACGATTGAAACTCAATGGAGAAATTGCAAAAATATAAGTTATAACTGATAAAATACAAAATTCGACAAATGATTTCAGCTAAGGCTCAACGATTCAAGTGAAGCCCTGCAAAGGGAGGATTTCACCCTCTATTGGCACACGATCACGCGGATGATTCGCAACGTGGGGGAGACGTCGTGCGCCGCTCACTGAAATGTTTCGCAATTAACCTATCAACATTTCAACGAATATCTTTCCCTCATCTCCCTTGGGATGGAATTCAAGAATAGGATTCAAGAGGCACTATTTTCGAACCTCAGCACACCTCCTGAAGAAGTCCTGTGTCCGCAAGGGTCACGGGACTTCATGCGTTCTGCTTCACAGCATCCCGCGCGCAAAATGCGGAACAAAAGCGGAACGAGTATGGAACAAACACTCCGCGTCGGTACGGAGCAAGGTTCGCTTCGCCCCGTTTCCGGAAAACTCTTGATGCGCATGGATTTCCCGCGATCCGAAATCGCTCATTTTCTACAATTTCATAATGTATACATTCCGCCAAAAGTTGCATTCTAAGTAACTACACTTCTCATGAAAAGTTGGATTTTCGTCATCCGTACTTTCCCTCCTTTTCTGATTCCGGCGCAACGGCACACTCCGTCATTTTCCGCAAACTCCCCATGTGTACCTTCCGTCAAAAGTTGCGTCCTAAGTAACTGCGCTTTTCATGAAAAGGTACTGTTTCGGCATCTGTACTGTGTAAAAAACGAAGGAATCCTTTTGACCATTTTTTGCAATTTCTCGCTGCCTGCCCTTATTGCCCCTATGTGACGGAAGCGTCCGACCGGAAACCAGTATAAAGAGGGGAGAGCCGCCATATTGCGGCCCTTTCCGCTGTTTCGGTCATTGCCCGGCAAAGTCGTTCCAAGACATATCCCCAATGATATAATAATGCGGTCAATTTATTAAAATCCAAGACCTTCCATATAAAGTAGTACATATCGAAAAAATATAGATATCCAATGGCTTTTGCGCTCACGCGCGACACCCTGTTGTGTCCCGACAATCAGCGCGAACTCCTAAAAACGAGAAAACCGCGACACGCTAAAAGGAACAGAGCCGCGATTTGCTTTTGCAAATCGCGGCTCTGTTCCTCTCGTGGCGAGAGTACGTTACGAATTTTCAAGAACAAGCTCTAACTGACGCACATCCTCCATAGTCGTTGCCCAGCTGGTTACAAAGCGCACAACCGTGTGTGCCGCATCCATCTTTTTCCAGAAGCGGCAGACGACATATTCCTGCAAATGCCGGAATTTCTCGTCTTCCATGATCACAAATATCTGATTGCTGGGAGAGTCAACATAAAAAGGATATCCCTTTCGTCGGAAGACTTCGCGCAGAGCGTCCGCGCAAAGGATGGCCGGTTTGCAGATCTTGGTATACGGTCAAGGCCTTTGCGCAGCAAAGCGGCTATACGCCCCTTGCCGGGAGCATCGTAATGGATCTTTCGAAGATGCAGCCGTCCGGCATCCGGTAAAAAGACCGCCGGATCCGACCGGGTAGAACCGCCCCGGGGACAGCACATACAGTATGCTCCCCCTTGATGAAACAGTGAAAAACAAATTCACTGGAAATCAAGGGGGAGCATATTATTTTCTCTTCGGTTCTCCCCTCGCGCGAAAAAAGAGGGATCCGTTTTCCATTATTTTTTACGATTTTCGGAGCGAATCGGGGAAAAATAGTGAGCCGTATCCCTTGGTAAAGTCAGGCGAAACCCCGTTTCGCTAAGAATAAAAGTAGAGAGGTCTAAAATCAAACTGATATTGTAATATAGATAGTAAGAGGTATAATAATAGCATAAATAGGTATGTCTTCCGAAAGTGATCGGCGCAACAAAGGCGATCAACCGCAAATGGTTGGTCGCTTTTGTTGTGTCCATTGTCGGAAAGACGAAGCAGCCTATGCGCAAAAACCGGAAAAGCCGGTAGGCAAACAAAATAGGGAGCAGTAAAGCACTTGCCGTTTTCAAAGTTGAAAACGGCAGGTGCTTTTTTTGTCTCCAAACAAAAGTGAGGAAAGATCCATGAAAAAAAAGAAGCAAAAGAATAAGCGCTGGGTACAGGTATACAGCACAACGATCAGAAACGTTGCATTAAAGGTCAACTTCTGCACCAATCACAAAACCAATATCACGAGTCTGAACGGATATCTGATCGATGTCAAGACAAGAATCCGTCATGATGCTGATGTGTCCGTCAGCACAAGCGTGCAGGATGCGCGGGACATCGACCGCATGGTCAAAGTCCTGATCGCCCGCGCGACAGCGGTCTACGAGAAAAAATGCACAGCGGCGACCCCGGACGGAACGGGTGGGCTCACAAAAATCTATGACAGTCTCAGCGCAAGCGATACCGCCCTGCTGTGCCCACCCAAGATGCTGGCGGCATCCTCGCGCAGGCATACCCTGAGTTATTTTCGGTCGTTTTGCATGAAGGTTGATGCCTTAGGTATTGCCATCTGCCAAGAAAATGCCGGACAAATCGCGAAACTGATCCGCGACATGACAGAAAGCAGCAAAAAAAGCAAGGGCACCACCGTGACCGAAACCACCATCCTCCAGCACATCAGGGCGGTGGAGTGGCAGCTGGACCGACTGGCGGAGATACGGCCTGACGCGCCGATCAAACCGCTGATTCTCCCTCGTGACCGCGCAAAAAGTGTCGCACCGGAGGCTGAACAGCAGAAGTACATCGGCGAGGCAGCCACCGTCTTGACGGTCGCGACCCTGCGCCGTCTGGTCGGGAACGGCCTGTCCCTCGGCGGCATTCTAATGCTGCTCGGCATGGCTCGCACGGCGGAGGCCTGCGCCCCCAAATTTGGAGAGATCGTCCTTCGGGACGACTACGCGGTCATTGCGATCGTTTGGCAGGCGGACGGCACAACACGCATTGCCGATTTGAAGACGGACAACTCTTACCGCCTCATTATTCTCCCAAAAATCGCAGCCGAGGCGATCCGGGCGCGCATGGCGTATCTGCGTGAGCTGGGGTACACAGAAGAGCAAATACGGGATATGCCGGCGGTTTCTGCCGAGCGGGATCCGACAACACAGGCAAGCCCGGCAGCGCTCAGAGCCTTCCTTCTTTCCATACTGACCCGGGCAATGGCTCTGGATGACAGCTATTGGGATGCCGTCAAAATACAGATGTCCGAGGAACCCGACATGGATGCCTACGGCAATCCATCCAAGGACATAACCGCCTACATTGCCCGCCGCAGCCGCTGCACTGAGCTGTGCAACGGCTGCGGCATGGCGCCCTTGCTGGTTGACGCGATGATGGGGCACGCGCCCCCCAGAGGTGACAAGGCAAACTGGGATAACTATCTGCGTCAGCCGGACAACTGGCCTGTTGTCGCGCAGATGACCGAGCGTATCGTCTATGACCCGGATTGTACAATCAATCCGGCGTTTGCACAAACGCATCTCGCGCCGGGGGTATCCGGCAGATCCAACCAGACAAATATTGGTTTTACTTTTTCTGCAGATGAGGCGTGCACTATAGAAATTACAGCACAGACGGCTGAGATCGGTGACAACATCACTATAGAGACAGACGGAGAGATCCTGGAGAAAAACTGTGCGCCGGTGGACTTTGAGAGCAGCGCGCCGCCGCCGTTCCTGGCCCCGGTCCGCCCGCGCGGATACTATGAGCGTCTGCTGCAGGAGGCGGGATCATGGGACGCTGCGTCCTTCTATCTGGCACCTCCACCGCACAGTGGATCATAAAAACATTTTAATCTATGAGGTAAACGTTATGAGCAATTACAATCACATTCCCCTGACGGATGACTCCCGTTTCAGCGGCGGCGTCGATATCGGCGACGCCCAGAAAATCAAGGGATACTACGAGATTTTTGAACAGTTTCCGGTACACTACTCTCTCTGCCGGCAGGAGAAAACGGCACCGTATCCTCTGTGCGGCACCGTTTCCCTTCGCGATTCGCAGGATTCGGTCTTACATATGAAAGACAGCGATGGGAAAGAGGTACCTGCGAGTCTGCGCATCACCACGAAAAGCACGGACCCTAAAGAGGTCAAGCGGGAGATCGCCGAAAAAGCGCAGATACTGCACACAAGATTCGTCGGCACGGGAAAGGCCGCCGGCGCATACATCCCGATCGAACAGCTCTCTTTTGCCGAAGTCATCAATATGTACGGTGCAGAATACGCGCAGGCGCGAAGCCCCCATAATGACAGGCGGCAAAAGGATCGGCTGGATCTCCTCCGCCATGTCGCTGAAGGTTTTGCGGCGATTCCGTGCGCGAAGATCACGCAGCGGCAAATCGGCGAGTTTTGTGAGCAGCTCGGAGAGACGTGGTACAATAAGATCCGCGAGGCTGATTTCCTGATGGCATACGTCGCGGAGCGCCGCAAATATGAGCAGATCGCGAATTCCTTTGCGCTGTACCGTGAGTCGCACGCGGTGTCGCGGAATACCCAACGGCTGCAGCAGTCCGCGGTATCCACAGACGTGCTTTCGCGCGACGAGGTGGAGCAGGTCGTGGCGCTCGTGCTTGAGCATCTCGGTGACCCGGATTATGTCGGGATCGGCCTGCTGCTTGGCACAGGCCTCGAGGCAAAGCAAGTCGCGGCGCTTAAGCACGGCGATATCTATGAGGACCCCGACAATAAGGGCAGCCTTATCCTGGACTACCATCAACCCGAGCTTTCCGGCAGCATGCACGACTTTTCGTTCGCGCTTTCGACGCTCGCGGCGCGCATCTGCTGCAAGCGCCGGGAAATGCTGGAGAAAGCAGGCCTTTCTCCCGAGGAAATCGCAGATCGCTGCATTGTAACCAACAGCGAAGAGTCGTATCCCGCGAGCAAGCTTACTGCGGCGAGTCGCAATTTGCTGCACAACTGCGGCGTCGGATTTGCGCAGCTGGCAGGACTGACCAGCAGCACGGAGGGCGCAGGCGTGCGGCTTTTGCGCAGCACATACGCGCAGCTCCTGGAAAAAGACGGCGGGCTCTGCGCGGACCCCACACTGCTCCAATACATGACGCATCGACGGCCGGACGGCACACAAGGGGTGTTCTATCGCGGCTTCACGGATCCATATGCGCGTCGCTGCCAGGCGATCGCGCATCGGCGCATCCCGTGGAAGAACGAAAAAATGACCAGTAAGTTTACAGCAGTGGCCGGTGGACGGCAATCCGTACAGACCGTAAATCTGGAGGACGATGAAAAAACAGTAACGGCAACGGTACGCATCGCGCTCAAGCCCGGCGAAACCGTCCGGCTCTCATCCAACTACGGCATCCACACAAAGTGGTCGGCGGAAAGCGATGGCGGATCCGTGACCGGCAGCGAGGCGTAAGGAATAACCGTGCCGGCCACGGCATGGAGCCCTTTGTGATGGAGCACGCGGAAATGTCCTGATAGATTTAAAGAGCACCGGAGAGAATGCTTTGTCTTCTCTCCGGCATTTTTGGGTTCTTTTTCTGCTTGCATGACCTGCGCCATGAAACTGCCCATTGTTTGTGCTGCCTCGTCTTGCTTCCACCTTGTAGCGTGGGTGTAGGTGCGGAGGGTGAATCCCGCGTCGTAGTGACCCAGCATACTGCTGACGGTTTTCACATCCACGCCGTTTTACAGTGTCAGCGTTGCGAAGGTGTGCCGCAGATCGTGAAAGCGGATGTCCGGCAGTCCCGCCTTCTGTAAGATCGCTTTCATGTGCGTGTAGGCGCAGTTCGGAGACAGCGGCAGCTCCGGTCGGACAGGGTCTGGGAAGATCCATTGCGTGATCGCCTTCTCTTTTCGGCGGCGCAAAATTTCCGCCGTGCTGCGGGGCAGGACGATGGTGCGCTCACCGCTGCGGGTCTTGGTCTTGCCCAGCATATCGTCACTCAGCTTTCGGTTATGAAGGGTGCGGCGCACTTGCAGGACACCGTTCCGCGCGTCAAAGTCCTGCCACATGAGTCCGCAGATCTCGCCCCGCCGCAGGCCCGTGGTCAGCTCCACGTAGAAGAAGTCACCCCATATCTTGTCTTCCCGCACGGCGTCCAGAAATGTGTCCAGTTCTTTGTCGGTCAGGACACGTTTCGGTACATGGCTTGCCTTTGGCACCGTTGCGCCCACGGTGGGATTTTTAGCGATGATATGCGCGTGGAGGGCGTCCTCCATCGCCTGATGGAAGATGGCGTGGAGGCGGTTGATGGTGGTATCCGACAGAGCGGAACCAAACCTCGGATGCTCCCTGACCCGCCCGTTCTCTTTCAGCCTCCGATAGAGTTTCTGCACATCCTGCGATGTCACCAGCGACACCTGTTTGCCGCCGAGCTGCGGCTTGATGTAGTTTTCGATGCAGCTTCGGTAACCCGCAAGGGTGCCGGGGCGGACGGTGTTCTCTTTATAGTCCGTCAGCCAACGGTCCAGCCACTCCCCCAAAGTCATCCGGCTGTCCTCGGTCAGTTCCACGTCCTGATAGCGTTCGATATTTTGATGGAGCTTTTCCGTCAGTTCTTTTTGTGTATGCGCATAGGCGTGCTGGAAGATGGGCGTACCGTTTTTCTTGTGGCCCACCACGATGCGGCCTTCCCAGCGGCCATCCTCCCGCTTACGCACCATGCCGTCACCGGACGGCCTTCGCTTTGCCATTTAGTCCTCCTGTTCCGCCGGATGGCAGATGCGTTCTTCTTCCTCCTGCTCGAAGGAGTAGAGCCCATCTGCCTCCAGCTCTTTCGCCATGCCCCACGCCAGCTTGAAGCCCGCCGCGAAGCTCATCAACTTGGCTTCGACCAGCAACGCGTTCTGTGCGTCCAGCAGCCGAAGCAGTTTTCTGCGGCTTTCGGCATCTATGCCATCGCGCA
>ERZ827512.1218-NODE-1218-length-27184-cov-6.799808_pt1 | contig 27184 bp, 19 predicted proteins | sample MGYA00519916_ERZ827512 | MGnify/ENA primary metagenome ERZ827512 (study PRJEB31778, sample SAMEA3449335) | human gut metagenome | biome: human gut; feature: human-associated habitat; material: faeces | place: United Kingdom | collected 2010/2012 ... | reverse complement strand
TACATTACAAGACAATAAAAGGAATTGTTGATAGAGATAGAAGAACTGAAGGTGAGATAAACTCGCTATTGCAGGATAAAATATATGTACCTTCTGTTGCGGAGATTGAAAATTTATTTTTGATTCCACAAGTTATTGAACTGGTTGCTAGAAAGCAAAGTATTGAGAATGTAGATGTTTTGTTAGAACAAACGAAAGAAAAAACAATAGAATTTTTGAAGTTACATTTAGAAGAACAAGCGTTGTTGTTTACAAAGAAAAGGTGTCAAAATACAATTAATAATGTTTGTAACCAATCAACACAAACAATTGATGATTATAAAACATCTTTAGATGAAATAGTAGATAAGGTAAAACCGCAAGAAGAGTACAGTAAGGCATGTAAGCAATTACAGAAAATTGTAGATGATAAAGATTATCTTGCATCGCTTAGAGTGATAAATAATAAAGGCCTTTTGCCTTTTACAAATGTGTCAAATGCGTTTGGATGGAAAAAGCAAAATTATATTGATTATGTAATTAGGTTGCTTGGAATCCAAGATGGTACTTCAGAGGAGTTGTGTAATATATTTGGAAATTATGTTACATTGGGAGACTAAAAATGCCTTAGTAGTAAGAATCTTCGTTTTACTACCAATTTTACTACTAACAGGTAGTAACAACTTGCTCCATCTTGCTCTATTTTGCCAAGAGTGCAGCAAAAATACACATTTACAAATCCCTAGAAACCTTCGCAAAACGGGGCATTCCAGGGCAAATCAAGGAGAAACAAAACTATGATAAAAATACAAGAAACGCCTGTGGCGATTCTTTTTATCTGCCACGGCAATATACGTGTATTCGCCTGAAATGCCCGTAAAATCAGGGCTTTCAAAAACTAACAGGATAATTTACCCCTGTTTTGCCCCTGAAATAGTAATGGAATTATAGGGCTACCCGATAATGATAACAGAATTGCCAAAAGTCTTATTGATATTCGCATTAAGCTGAGACCGTTTCTCAGCTTTTTTACGTTATAGAGAGATTATACGGATTTAGAATTACTAATGGCTTTAATGAACATAAGTTTAGATTAATTGCTGGGTGCTTTTGTTATAGAAAAATTTTGAAGAAGACGATATAATAAAAGCAACTGATTTTATTGAAATGAGAGAGTGCATGTAGAACATAGGATTTTATGATGAATATTTGTCACGAATGGGAAATTTAAAAGATAAGCCAGATTTGGCTACAGCATATAAAATAGAATATTTAAAAACAATAATAAAAGGTGATAAGGTTTATAAATTTATTTCATTTCAAGAAAATGCTGTAATTAAATTACAAACACGGAAAGAACAAAAAATATGGTTTTCTTTTTATAAGACACTGAATGATAATCATGAATTCCAAATTAATTATAAGATAAAAAAGTTAGTAGTAGAACTATAAACGGGGCGTAGTGAAGACTATATAAAGTTAATAACTAATTTTTTTACTGAGATGGGGTAGTAAATTTGGATTAAGTATATTAATTTGTAAAGTATTGGAGGTTTTGTTGTATGGCAACTCATATGAGTATAAGGTTAGCATGGCATAGTGAGGGATGGAATGGACATTTTTGTAAGAAGCCATGCGAGAATACCTATTGTATCGGACAACATTCATATCCGGGTAATTTGATTGCTAGCACCAGAAATCTGGAGTTTGAAACGGAGCACGCAGGAGAATCATGCTCAAAATATCCTTGTGGGGCAGCTTGTGGTTTGAGCGTTAATGCATTTGGTAAAGATTCAATTACAGTAGAAGTAGAACCACCATCTTTTTGGAAAGCAGGAGACGCAAATTCAATAAATATTACTTTGCCACCATCAACTGTTTGTACTTGGTGTTATGAAGTTATGTATAATGATGATGTTGAAACAAAAGGCGGGAGTACACAGAAGTACAATTATGATAAAAGGAAGGCTGGTGCAGAACGATATTTTGCACAGTTTGAGCCAGAGAAATCCTTGATTTTTTATTATGCGGGATATAGCAATCCTTTTAGTGAGGATGAACAAAATAACTATGTTATTGTGGGTATTTCTCGGGTAAAGAAGATTGGTGATACATATTATTACGATAATACAAGTGAAGAAGTTAAAAGAAAGTATTCAGGTGGTTTCGTATGGCAGAAGCCAGTTACTTCAACATATCCTAATGAAGGTTTTTGTATTCCTTACTGGAAATATATGGATGATGAAGATTTAATTGAGAAACTTGTAATAAAACCGCAGAATAAATCACCATTTAAGTATGGAAGCAGAGAGGTTAGTAATGACGATGCTATTGAAGTTATAAATCAGTTAATAGCAGTTGTAGAAACTCTGATTGAAATAGAAGATGATTCAGAGGATTGGAGTAAGAGAAAAGAATGGTTGAATAGTGTCTTGAGTGAATTGTGGACTGCTAGAGGACCATTTCCAGGATTTCCATCAATTATGGAATATATGGGACTTAATAATCTTATATCCAAGTATATTAGTCTTACCGTTAATTCAGAAATGAAACGGTTTAGAGATGATGTAAGGTCGTTCGTTGATGGTAAAATCGATGTAGTTGCAGGAATTGCACCATCTAAGGCTGATATGAAAAAGATTAGACGAGAATATCAGTTGCTTGGTAAAACTACTACAGATTTTATGTTTGATATATTGGCACGTTTTGATCTTAGGGCAGATCAGGTCAAAGCTATTATTTCTGACGACAGAGAGAATGTATCTATTACAGCATCTATTAAAGAGATGGCGGAAAATCCATATATTATTTTTGAACAGTATGTAGGATATGACTCAGACGACACTATTCCATTTTATAAAATTGATAATGGAGTTATACCTTCGCCGGAATATGGTATTGATGAAATTTTGGATAATGGGTCAACAGAAAGATTTAGAGCTTTTTGTGTCGATGAACTAAATAAAATTGCTGCACATTCTTTTGGTAAAGCAGAATCGATATTAAAGATGGTTAATGCAAGAATAGATTGTTTGCCAGAGTGGAAGCACTATGTGTACAAGATGCAGAATTTTAATGTTGAACAAGATATTTTAGATGGCGCACTTGTACAGAAAAAAGCTGAAGATGACGTTTTATATCTTTATCTTAAATCAACATATGAAGATGAAAGAATTGTTGAACAGGTATTAAGAGATCTTGCAGAGCGACCTGACATTCAACTCAAGATGGCAATTACGCCAGAAAAATTTAAAAAGGGGTTAAAAGTTGAAGATTCGCCTCTTCTGGAAAAAGCGACAGATGAGTATCATAAGATTTTGGATCACCAGGCAAATATTTGTATGCAGATATTTGCAAAACCGCTGTGTGTGCTTTCAGGAGCTGCGGGTACTGGTAAAACAACAGTTATAAGAGCAATCCTTGAGAACATCGATAGAGTACACGGTGTTGGAATAAGTTTTTTATTATTGGCGCCTACTGGAAAGGCGGCAGAAAGAATTAAAACACAGACAGGTAAAAATTCATCTACAATACATTCTCATTTAGCGAAGTGTGGATGGATCAATAAGAATTTTACATTAAAGCGTAGTGGCGGAGCAACAAGTGAAGATGTAAACACTATCATTATTGACGAGTGTTCAATGATTGATTTGAATTTGTTTGCAACACTTATGCGGTCTATTAATTGGAACAGTGTTCAAAGATTAATTCTCATTGGTGATCCGAACCAGCTTCCACCTATTGGAAGAGGAAGAGTATTCGCAGATGCAATTGAATGGTTAAAAGAAGAATTTCCAGATAATGTTGGAACATTGATTGATAATATTCGTCAGCTTGTTAATACTGTTGAAGGTAATGGCCATGGTATACTAGATTTAGCTGATATATTCATTCAAGAACATCAACAGATGGAGAATGAAGATGAAACTTCTAAGCGTAAAGCAGCAAGAGAAGATTTGTTTGAACAAATAGTTGAAAATGGTAATGGAGACATAGACAAGGATTTGGGTGTTTATTTTTGGAATGAACAGGAAGAACTCGAAAACCTTCTTTCAAATGTTATGTTGCGAGATATGCAATTATATACAGGAATGGAATTAGATCCTAAAAATGTTGATAAACTTTGGCATCAGATGATTAGAGATGAAGAAGGAAAAAGTAATCCAGAAATAATTCAGGTTATTTCACCATATCGTGGAGAGTTTTATGGAACTGATTCTTTGAACACATTAATGCAAAGAACATTTAATCCTGATTGGAGTAAGAAACAGCTTGATGGAATTGGATATTACGATAAGGTAATTCAGTTTAGAAATAGACCACAGTCAGATCCCGCGTATGCGTACCAAGACGCGTCGAGAAAAAATATAAAATCTGAAATTTTCAATGGTGAGATTGGACTTACGATGATTCACGGATTAGATTCGTATGCTCCAAAGGGGCAGCAACCTAAGTATAAATGGCAAGGCAATGTTGAAAGATTACAGGTTGCATTCTCAGGGAAGACCAGACAAGGATTGAGATATAACTTTGGAAATAAGCTTGGGCAGGATGAAGATGGCAAGTGGATACCTGAACAAAAAGTAATAGATAACCTGGAATTAGCCTATGCAATAAGCGTTCATAAATCTCAAGGTTCAGAGTTTGATTATGTATATATAGTAATTCCTCATAAGGAAAGCCATTTGCTCTCTATGGAGTTACTTTATACTGCTATAACTCGTGCACAGAAAAAAGTTACGATTTTTATTCAGCAAGATATAAGTACGCTTACAACATTGAGTCATATGGAAAAGTCAGCGGTGAGAAAGATTAATTCATCCGTATTTAAATTTACGCCTTTACCAGACGTTGTTTTGTATGCTGGTTCAAAGTGGTATGAATCTGGGAAGAAGATAGCAACACTTTCACAATATTTTGTAAGGTCAAAATCTGAAGCCATTATTGTAAATTTACTTGTAGACAGGGAGATTCCATTTAAATACGAAGAGCCATTATATGCTCCAGATGGAACAATGTTTTTGCCTGATTTTACAGTTACATTTAGGGGAGAAGAATATTATTGGGAACATATCGGAAGAATTAACGATCCCCAATATATGGCACATTGGACTCGAAAGGAAGCCTGGTATAATAGGCATTTTCCTGGCAGATTGTTAATTACATTTGAAGGAAACGAGCTTACTACAGATGCGGTTGCATTGATTGAACAGCATAAGTAGATGCGTGAATTACTGTAGAAGAGAGGTGTGTTAGATGAATAAGAAAGAAGAAACATACTTTTTAGCTTTATCAGAAGATAGATCTGAAATAGCTAATGTTCTAGACCGACGTGCTGTTAGAGGATATAAGGATAGTGTTGTTGAGAAATATTCTGATCAGGCACACTTTATTTATGAATTATTGCAAAATGCGGATGATGCCTGTGCAACAAGGGCTAGATTTATACTTGAAGAAAATAGGCTTATTTTTGCACATAATGGTTCAAGACATTTTTCTGTATCTAACCCTGCAAATGAAGATGTGGATTCAGAGAATAAAACATTAGGTGATATTAATGCTATCACTTCTATTGCTAACTCAAATAAAACAGGGGCATCAATTGGTAAGTTTGGTGTTGGATTTAAGGCTGTATTTCAATATACTCAAACTCCATATATTTATGATCCGAACTTCAGGTTTAAGATTGAAAGATTTATTGTACCGGTTATGCTAACAGATGATTTCCCTGGCAGAAGATTTGATGAAACATTATTTGTATTTCCGTTCAATCATCATGAGAGAGATGCAGCGGAAGCTTATAGTGACATATCTAATAAATTAAGAAATCTTTCGTATCCTTTATTATTTTTGACACGTTTAAAGTATATCGAATTTGAATTTGATAATGTTCTTGGTTTGTATGGGAAGGATATAAAGGAAACAATAAAACTTGATGGGACAATTGCTGAGCATATGATTCTTACTCAGAATGCAGGTGATGATTTATATGATGAGGATTTATGGCTCTTTTCTCGTCTAGACGAATGTGAACGTAGATATTCAGTTGGGTTCTTTGTGGATAGGGAAGGACATCTGAGACCTGTTAATGAACCTGCATTTTGCTTCTTTCCAACTAAGGAAGTTACAAATTTGAATTTTATTTTACATGCGCCATTCCTGTTGACAGATAGCCGTGAAGGTATTCGTGCGGGGGTTGTTCATAATGATAAGATGATAAAAAGATTAGCGGATTTGGCTGCTGATTCTATGGAGTATCTTAGAGATATTGGTGTGAAGAAATCTAATCGTTTAATCAACGATAATATTGTCGAAATTATTCCAGTTGATGAGAGTGACTTTAGCGATCCATCTGATAAACGTAAGGTGTCATTCCTTCCATTTTATGAATCAATAAAGAAGAAGTTTGAAGTGACAGAGCTTATTCCTACATTGGATGACTATGTTATGCCAGATAATGCATATTGGGCAGCAGTACCTCAGCTTGCACAATTGTTTTCAAATGTTCAGCTTGGAGAGATAACAGAAAACAAAGATGCTCAGTGGGCTTTTGTATCTTTGGGACGTGATGAAGTTCAGAGAAATAACAAGGCATTATTTAACTATATTGAAGACTTAGTAAAAACAAATCTTAATGAAGATGCGATCATAAATGGTAGATCGAGAGATTTCTATTATAACCGTGTTTTAGGCGTAAGACAGTCACTTGAAAGTGTAAAAGGTATAACTGGTACATTTATTGAAAATCAGGAAATAAGCTGGTTACATGAGTTTTATAAGTGGTTATCGGAGACAAAACATAGAATGGATGTTAGTACAGATAAACCTATTTTTTTAGATCAGAATGGGAAAGCAGCTGCAGCTTTTGATGATGAAGAACAGTTGATTTTATTTTTGCCTGTCAAAGGTGTTGAGGGATACAAGGTTGTAAATGAAGAACTTCTAAAAAATAAAGATACTCTTGAGTTTATTAAATCGATAGGGGTTAAACAGCCTTCATTAAAAGATCAGATTTATAATATCATTTTGCCTCAATACACTAATGAAGCAGATATTGACACAAATCCACATTTTATGATTTTCTTCAATTATTACTGTAAGTGTTCAAATGAAGAGATAGAAGAATTTATAGATCTTATAAAGGCATATGATTTTTTGACGTTTTATGAGGATGGAGTTGCGTATAGAGGTCGTGCTTCAGAAATGTATATGCCTACAGATGAACTTGTTAGATATTTTGAAAGCAAGCCTTCAACTAGATTTATTGATTTGGATAGTTATAAATCAATGGTTGGTCGTGAACGTGAGAAGTATTTAATTTCATTTCTAACAGAATTAGGAGTCAAATCGTCACCATCTGTGTACACAGAAAGGAATGATGGGTATTATAGTCAGTCATCGGAGAATTTTGTAGATGGTTTGAGAGAAATAATAGAATCTGTTGAAGAATCAAAGGATTCAGATTTGTCTGCCTTTTTGTGGAAACAGCTATGTGTAATGGTTGAAACGAATAAGCTGAATTATTATGTCCTAAAAAAGACATTAAGAACAAGACCAGATGGACGTTATAAGTTTAGAACGGAATATGAGGATTCATCTACTAAAGTTGATTTGACTAGCAAGAAATGGCTTGTTAATAATGAAGGTGTATTTGTGGTTGCAAAAGAACTTACAAAGGGCGAATTATCTTCAATTTATGATATTGAAAATGAAGGAGCGGCTAGTCTGTTAGCTATTCTCGATATTTCGGATGTTGGACAATATAAGGATGAAAGTGAAGATGATAGTTACTTGACCGACACTCAACGTGAAAAGATAGAATTTGCAGATAAGTTGAATGCTTTGGGAATCAATGAAGATGACTTGGAGGACTTCAAGGAGTTTAAGAAACAAAAAGAAGCTCAAAAACGAGTTACTGAAATAGAACATAATTCTAGAAATGGTTCATCAAATGGTGGACAAAAGAATATCGAAGCTGAAGATATAGATGATTTACTTGACGATGAAGAAGATAAAGAAACTTCAGAACCAAAGGAAAAAAAGAAAATAAATAAAGCAATTACAGATGTTATTAAGGATATTGCAAGAAGGACTAAGGAAAGAGGTACTGAAGTATTCGTTTCAGAAATAACAGAAGACGATGATACGGATGAAGATGAATTAATGCCTTCTGCTATAGATTACAGTAAGAAGATAGAACGTGCAAAACAGAAAAGTGCAGCGGAAATTGATAAGATTACTTATTTTGAGGAATTACAGAAAAAGGTTCTTTCAACAGAAAGATACTCATATGGCTGGTTTACGACATTGCTTGAGATGGAGAGTATTAATGGTGATGAGACTAACTCAAGAAGTAGGGAGGTATATATAAGTTTTGCAAAGGTAGAAAAAGAACCAGGCACTAAACGTACATTAGTGTTGAAACACCCGAATCAATACATACCACAGTTTATGGAGGATTTGTCTGATATTCCTTTAGTACTTCATATGGGTGATCAGACAAAAACTGTTGCTATCGAGGTTGCAAACATTAAGTCATATACGCTTCGAGTAAAAATGAAAAATACAGAGGCTATTGATGATATTGATTTGAGCATGGTTACATCTGCAACTATTGATGCTAAAAGTCCTGCTTTCTTACTTGAAGAATTGCGTAAGCAGTTTGCAGAGTTTGAATTTGATGATGATTATAATATGCAGGAAAATTTGTGTGAGAATATCGAGTTTGTATTTGGCCCTCCAGGTACAGGAAAGACAACTCATCTAGTAAAGAATGTTTTACTGCCTATTATGAAAAATAGTAGAGAATGTAAGGTCCTTGTGTTGACTCCTACTAATAAATCAGCAGATGTCCTTGTAAATCGAATCATGGAAGTGTCTGGAAGTGACACATCATATAATGATTGGTTAGTAAGATTTGGTGCTACAGGTGAAGAGAAAATTGAGCAGAGTCCAGTGTTTAGAGATAAAACTTTTGATATAAGAACATTGGTAAAGAATGTCACAGTCACTACGATAGCAAGATTTCCTTATGATTTTTTTATGCCAGATGGTGCAAGAATATTTTTGAATGGAATGAATTGGGATTACATTATTATTGATGAAGCATCAATGATTCCTCTCGTAAATATTGTATATCCTCTTTATAAAAAGACTCCTAAGAAGTTTATTATTGCAGGCGATCCTTTTCAGATTGAACCGATTACATCTATTGACCTTTGGAAGAACGAAAATATATATACAATGGTACATTTGGATTTATTTGTTAAGCCGGAGACGATACCATATCAGTATAAAGTGGAATTTTTGACAACACAGTATCGTAGTGTTCCTGATATTGGAGATGTTTTTAGTAACTTTGCGTATGGAGGTATTTTAAAGCATTATCGTAGTGCAGATAGTCAAAGACCTTTGAATGTAGGTAATGACCTTGGAATTGAGACACTGAATGTGATCAAGTTCCCTGTAAGTAAATATGAAAGTATTTATCGCTGTAAAAGATTACAACATAGCAGTTCCTATCAGGTTTATTCAGCAATATTTACATTTGAATATGTTAGTTATTTGTCACGAGCTATAGCAGAAAACAATCCTGGAGAGTTATTTAGAATTGGAGTTATTGCACCATATAGAGCACAGGCAGATATGATTGACAAATTATTGGCATCAGAGAATTTTCCAAAAGAAGTTAATGTTCAGGTTGGGACAATTCATGGTTTCCAGGGTGATGAGTGTGACATTATATTTGCAGTATTTAATACACCGCCATCAATATCAGCGTCAAAGGAAATGTTCTTAAACAAGAAGAATATCATTAATGTTTCTATTAGTAGAGCGAGAGACTATTTATTTATTGTAATGCCGGATGACAAAACAGAGAATATTGATAATCTTCGTTTAGTTAAGAAAGTTGAGGGGCTTATTCAAAGTACAGACGCATGGAATGAATTTGCATCACCAGATTTAGAAGATTTGATGTTTGGTGATTCTAAATACTTGGAGAATAATGTCTTTTCAACCAGTCATCAAAGTGTAAATGTTTACTGTTTGCCTGAAAAAATATATGAAGTAAGAACGGAAGACACTGCTGTCGATGTTCAGATTCATAGAGCAGTAGGTCAAGCTGTACCTATAGAAAAGACAGCTAATAAGATATCAGAAGATTATGATTCTTATAATTTGGATAAGGCATTAATACCAGAAAAATTGAGAAGAAAAGCGATAGATCTTCATGTAAGAGGGGCTATAAATGGCTGGTGCTATTTGGTGCCTTATGAGGGAAAACTGAAACACTTCACTGTCAAAAAGACGGTTGGAATGTTTATTCCAATAATGAGAAATGGACAGGAAAAAATGGTTAGTGTTTCTGTTGTTGAGGAGGAGAGAATTATTTATATATCCTCTGATATGTTCAAAATATATGAACAAGGGTTAAGAGAACCTAAAGGAATTAGACTGAAAAAGAGTTTTTGTTAATTTCTGAGTTGTTTAATAAGGAAAAAGTTAATATGTAAACAAGTTTAAATAATATTTAATATAGTACTGAAATATTATTTGTAATATGAAACAAGCTCATATATCCCTTAGCCACTAAGGGCACACTTCTATACCTACCTATACGGCAGGTGATGTGCGCCCTCATTTTATTTCGGGAGTTGCGGGATAAATCCCGGTCAAGGCTAGGCCTTGCACAGACGAGGGCTGCTATCCATACACGCGGTAAACTGCTATTTTCTCTTCTTTTTGCCACGTCCGTTTCCTTTGGTAGATTTGAATGCTGTGGAATACCGTTCCACAATATCCATAAAAGTCTTGAATTCGTAAGGATCCATTTTCGTAAAATTCATTTGAAAAAGTTTGCTGTATGTCAGCATCTGCTTTTGGGTTATGCTGTCTGCTTTCTGGACTTCCTCACAGGTATCCATGAATTCATCAAAAACAGTATCATCACTTCCGGTATTGGAATCTTTTTTATGTAATTCACGTAGATTTTTTGCAATCGCAGAAATATCATTTCCCAACAGATTATCAAAATAATTATCTTCATCAATGAGAGCTGCCTTTAGTGAGCACATATAGTGGTCACTGTCAGAGAGTGCATATTTGTTTTTTATCATTGCCCGGTTGTGTTCTATGTATTTGTTCATATTGCGAATCTGAGCAGATGCCAGATTGTCAACATAGATTTCAAGGTCAGATAAAAAATCTGGAAAATGAGGATCCTTTATCATTTCACAAATCAGTCGAACATTCAGATTGTGTTCTTTTAGCAAATCTATCGTATCATCATCCAGACCGAGTTCATCAACAGGGAAAGGATGGCATTCACGGTTTTCTGTAATACCCAGTAAGTAATCACTGGTTACTCCATAGAAGCTTGCCAGAGTAATGATTACATTCACGGTAATCGCATTCTTGGTATCATCGCTTTCGTAGCTGCCTAGAGCAGATTTTGAGATTCCAGTTTTTTCGGATAGTTCTACGAGAGAGAGTCCTCGTTCGGTTCTTAAATCTTTTAACTTTTCCTGTAGCGTCAATTTACAATTCATATAGCAGAGTCCTTTTTATTTATAGCGATTAAATCCCTTTTATTATACAACAGAACATATGTTCCTATCAAGGTGAATTTCCAAAAGAGTGGAAATTTTTATTTTTTTGCAAAAAATCCTACCTTTCGGATATATGGGAAATGCACTTTGAATTTGAGAAAATCTCTATACAACTTCATGAGCATTCCAAATCACTACCGCATCGGGGAAGTCAGCGATGATCCGGAAATAATTCGGAGAGCCGGCCAAGAGCGTGATAACGGCACAGTCCAAAATAGTCTATAAAGCTAAAGAAACCAGAGGTTACCTGCCAGGAAATGATGAGGGGAAATGACAAAAATGAATTTTGGATAGGGAGGATTTCAAATGGAAGAAAATGAAAAGTTACACAAGATTCGTGTAGAACTTGAAAAAGCAAAAAAAGAAAAAAAGCAGGCAGAAAGGCAGATTGTAAGAGCAGAGAATCGTTTGAAGTATCGTGAGAATCTGAGCAGGAAGGCAAGAACACATAGATTAATTGTGCTTGGTGCGGTTATGGAACAGTATTTTCCGGAACTAAAAGAGTTATCGGAAGTACAGCTTGGTCAGATGATGGAGCATCTAGATATCAATGCACTTCATGGAGCGTTTAATAAGGCATTAGTAAATAGCAGACAGGAGGATTGCTGATGGCGATTTATCATTTTCATGTAACACAGGTTTCCAGAGGGAAGGGGCAGTCAGCAATCGCAGCAGCAGCGTATCGAGCTGGTGAAAGACTACAGGATCATTATTATGGAGAATATGCAGATTATACAGCAAAAGGTGGAGTGGTTTATACCGAGATTATAGTTCCAGAGTATGTGCCGGAGTCTTTTCGTGACAGGGAAATGTTATGGAATGAAGTAGAGAGGGTAGAGATGCATCCGAAAGCACAGCTTGCATATAGCTTTGATTTTGCACTTATGAATGAATTTTCAATGGAAGAAACCATTATACTTGCAAAAAGATTTATAAAAGAAAACTTCATTGCTAAAGGAATGATCGCTGATATGGCTGTTCATAATCCCGACAAAAAGGAAAGAGATAATCCTCATGTTCATGTGCTCTGTCCAATCAGACCAATGAATACGGATGGAACATGGGGAGAAAAGCAGAGAAGAGAATACCTTTTTGATGAGGGTGGAAAGCCTGTTCTTGACAGTAAAGGACATCAGAAATTCAATGCGGTTCCTACAACAGATTGGGGCAGACCAGAAACGCTGGAAACATGGAGGAAAGCCTGGGCGGATATGATAAACGACGAATTTCAGAAAAAAGGAATGCAGGAGAGGATTGATCACAGGAGTTATGAAGCACAGGGAATTATGCTGATTCCACAGATTCATGAAGGACCAAATGTACGAAAGATGGAGGCAAAAGGAATTCGCACAGAGAAAGGAAGCCTTAATCGTCTGATTAAAGAAATCAATCAGGGAATTCTTTTGTTAAAGGAAAAGGTCAAAGATATTATGGATGTTATTTCTGAACTATCGGAGGAAATGCATAGAAACGAGAAATCCACAAAATCAGATCTTCCACAGTGTCTACAAAAGTATTTTGCGGACAGAAATGAAATGGCTGAATCTTATAGTTATGGAAAAAACAAGGCAAGAAAAACAAATTTGAAGAAAATGGCGGAATTATTGGTTTATCTGGAAGAACATCATATTTCGACGATTGAAGAATTAAATGAGCATGTGAAAGGTAAGAAAGCGGAGCTTGGAATACTGGGGCAAGTAAATCGTCGGAAGAAAGCGGATATTGCTGAATTCAAGGAAAATCTCAGATATTTAAACTGGTATGAAGAAGGAATCCCGGTAATAGGTGAGATTGAAAAAAGAAAATTCAATAAGGCAAAGGAGCGCATCAAAGCAGAGAATGGCGATACGCTTCGCAGATATCATATAGCAAAAAGAATTCTCACAGAAAAAGGTCTGTTAGGAAAAATGGATAAAACAGCCTTACAGCAGGAAATCAGCAGATTGAAAGCTGAAACAAAAGAAAATTATGCAAGGTATAAGACACTGTCGAAAGATATTAAACAGCTTCAAGATATCTGTATGCTTTCTCAGAAACCCAAAGAACAGAAGAAGCAGAAAGCGAAGGAGGAGAACATTTTATGAGATTATTTGAAGCAGTAAAAGCAAATGTAACTGCAAGTCAGGCAGCTGCTTATTGCGGATTTACACCTAATAGGTCAAAGATGATTTGCTGTCCTTTCCATAATGATAAGCACCCAAGTATGAAAGTTGATAAGAGATATTATTGCTTTGGATGTGGAGAACATGGAGACGCCATAGATTTTGTGGCAAAGTACTATGGTTTAGCACTTAAAGAAGCAGCGATGAAACTGGCGGATGATTTTGGAATCGATTATGACAGGAAGATACCGGCATCTATAGAGATAAAGAGGGCGCAGATAAAACAGAATCAAGAGAGATTGCAAAAAAGCAGATTCGGGATTTGTGTAAGGAACTGTCGGAATTGCATTCTTTCTTAAGAGAAAAGAAGCAAAAGCCGGTAACAAACGGAAATTTTACAAGCCTGAAATCCTATATTGATGACTTTGAATATGTGGATCATCTCTATGAATATTACATTTTGGAAGCATCAGATCAGACGAAAAAACAGGAGTATAAGCATATATTGGAGGAGGTTATAAGAATTGAGCGAAAATACGGAAAAGAATACAACGGGCGAAGTATACAGGATGTTGGAATTGTCGGAGAAAAACAAGCCATTTAATACAATTGATAATGCAGTTTTAATACTGAATAATGATCCGTTATTTGCCGGAAATATCAAGGATAATCTTTTTAGGGAAAGAATAGAATTGGATGGAAATATGCCGTGGAGCAGGAGCTATGTGGATGTAACGGATAAGGATGATATTCATATCAGGCATTATATAGAAAAGACGTATCACTACAGGAATGATAAGGCTGTGCGTGATGCTATGCAGATTGTGGCAACGGAGAATGAATACCATCCAGTCAGAAATTGGTTGAAATCGTTGGAGTGGGATGGCACAGAGCGTGTGCGATATGCATTGCCTCATTTTTTGGGAACATCTGGAAGTGATTATGAGTATGAATGTCTGAAACTTTTTATGCTAGGGGTTATTAGCAGAGTATTTAAACCGGGATGTAAGTTTGAATATATGTTATGTCTTGTAGGTGGACAGGGAGCCGGAAAATCTACATTTATAAGATTTATGTGTATGCAGGACAGATGGTTTACGGACGATATCAAAAGACTTGATGATGATAAGGTGTATGAGCATCTTATGGGGCACTGGATATGTGAAATGGCAGAAATGCTGGCTGTTTTTAATACGAAGTATAACGAGGCTACCAAAGCATTTTTAAGTAAGCAATATGATAATTACAGAAAACCATATGGGACAAGGGCAGAAGATATTCCAAGACAATGTGTATTTGCAGGAACATCTAAAGTTATTAACTTTCTGCCACTAGACAGGAGTGGAAATCGTAGATTTTTACCTATTATGTGTGACGCATCCAGAGCGGAAGTACATATTCTGGAAAATGAAGCAGAATCACGCGTTTACATAGAACAGATGTGGGCAGAAATCATGGTCATATACAGACAAGGGAAAATCAGGTTGAAACTACCCAAAGGGATAGAAAAACATCTGATAGAGTACCAGAGACCATTTTGCAGGAAGATACCTGGACAGGATTGATACGGAAGTGGCTTGATCATACATCTAATCAGGTGGTATGTGTGCAGCAGATATATAACGAAGCACTTAAAGAATTGGGAAAGCCAAGAAATAGCGAAACAAGGGAAATAGGACAGATTATGAATGGCACAGTTACGGGATGGAAGGCATATCCCAATCCGAGAAATATCCCTGGGTATGGAAAACAGCGTGGATGGATGCGCGTGGAAACAAAGTCCGGAAACAATGATGAAACATTTATGCCAGTTGAAGCAACACAGATGGAAATACCATTTGATGTAGAGAAATAGGGAATTTCAGGGAATGTATAACAATATGATGAAAAGAAAAATAAGTTTTATAAGTCTGTTGCCAGACTTTGTTGCCGGCAGCAGATAAGGAAGGGAGAAAGCGTGAATCAGGTTAATTTATATGTAGAAAGAAATATAACACAAAAAGAAGTACCAGCAATTGTGCCATTAGCTTATCAGGCTGTAGGTATGCTTAATCAGAAAATTGGTGAAGCACAGAGGATTGCACAGGAATTTAATAAGAAACAGATAACTTATGAGGAAAGAGTTCCATTGTGGAAAAGATATGCACTCAGTATTCAAGAGGCAGCCAAATATTTTGGCATTGGAGAGAAAAGGTTATATCAGATTATAGCAGAGCATGAGGAAGAGGATTTTATTCTTGAGATAGGAGCACATATTAAAATTAAACGTGAATTGTTTGGGCAGTTCTTAGATAAAGCGACATGTGTGTAGGTAGTGTCAGAATTCTGCCATAGGAAACCGGCAATTTTGCTATGTAAAAAGGGCTTCCCATATGATATACTTTTCGTATCGGGTAGTCCTTTTCTGATCAAGAAAGGAGACTAACTAATATGAGTGAAAAAAGGAGAGACAGCAAAGGACGTATATTACACCACGGAGAGGTTCAACAGAAAGACGGAAGATATCGATTTAAATATTATGACAGCACAGGAAAAGACAGATATTTATATAGCTGGTGCTTAGACAGGAATGATAAAACTCCGGCAGGAAAGCGTACAGGTCCATCACTAAGAGAACTGGAGAAAAAACTTCAGGCAGATATGTTTGACCATATTGTTACAAATGGCGGAAATCTGACAGTGCTGGAACTGGTTGAGAAATATATTGCAACACGAACCGGTGTCAGAAATTCTACGAGAGCTGGTTATAAAACTACAATCAATTTTCTCAAAAAAGATCCTTTTGGTAGTAGAAGAATCAATACAGTCAGGATTTCAGATGCAAAGTTATGGCTGATTGGATTGCAACAGCAGCATGGAAAAAGTTATAGTGTGATTCATTCTATAAGAGGTGTGCTTAGACCGGCATTTCGGATGGCTCTAGATGATGATTTAATCAGGCGTAATCCATTTGAGTTTGAATTGGCAACAGTGATTGTTAATGACAGTGTCACGAGAGAAGCCATTACACTGGAACAGGAACGGAAATATCTGGAATTTGTAAAGAATGATGCTCATTTTAAAAGATATTATGAAGGAATCTTTATTCTATTCAAAACCGGACTTAGAATCTCCGAGTTTGTAGGATTAACAATTAAAAATATTGATTTTACCAATCACAAGATTATCGTGGATCATCAGCTTATTCGGACAAGCGATATGACATACATGATTGAAGCTCCTAAGACAGAGAGCGGTGTGAGAGAAATTCCAATGACACCAGATGTTGAGGATGCATTTAGAACAATCATTAAAAATCGCAAGAAACCTAAGGTTGAACCAATGGTGGATGGTTATTCGGGATTCTTATATCTGGATAAGAATGACATGCCGATGGTTGCACTTCACTGGGAAAAATATTTTCAACATATCTTGCAGAAATATAACAATATCTATAGAGTGCAAATGCCAAAGGTGACACCACATGTGTGCAGACATACGTTCTGCTCCAATATGGCGAAAAGCGGAATGAACCCAAAGAGCCTGCAGTATATCATGGGACACTCGGATATCAGTGTTACCTTAAATACTTATACACATGTAAAATTTGAAGATGCACAGGAAGAAATGCGAAAGATACAGGCTGTGTAAACGCACAGGGGCAAAACAAGATTTTATACCCCTGTTTGTGCCCCTAATACTGACGATATTATGCCGGATTATGAGATGATATGCGATTAAATTAAAATGTAAGAAATCTGGAAAGCCAGTAAAATCAATATATACAGACTTATGCGAGGTTATACGAAGATGATAAAAATATTATTTGTTTGCCACGGCAATATCTGCCGCTCACCGATGTCTGAATTTATTTTAAAAGACATGGTTGAGAAGCGTGGCATAAAAGATAAATTTGATATAGCGTCGGCGGCGACATCGACCGAGGAGATATGGAATGGCAAAGGCAATTATATATATCCGCCGGCACAGACAGAACTAAAAAAACACGGAATTGGAAAGACTGCGTATACCAATTTCAGCAGCAAGCGGGCACGACAGGTCACAAAGCAGGATTACAATTACTATGATTATCTTTTGTGTGCGGACAGCAGCAATATACGCAATACAATAAGAATTACAGGACCTGACACAGATAACAAAATAAAGCTTCTTCTGGATTATACAGACCGCAAAGGCAGCAGCATTGCTGACCCGTGGTATTCAGGCAATTTCGTTGATACATATAGGGATGTTGTGGAAGGCTGTGAAGGCTTCCTTGCATATCTGGAATCACAGCATGTTATATAAATTTATAAAAATCATCAAACACATAACATTTCAACAGATTAATCAAAAGGGAGAAGTATTATGAATCTTGAAAAATATTTTGAAATAATGCATCTGACTGAAAAACTAAAAAATAATACAAGACATTCATGGCTTTCATCTGGAAGACGTGAAAGTGTTGCTGAGCACTGTTACAGGCTTACACTTATGGCTTATTTTATGAAGGATGAGTTTAAAGATGCAGACATAGATAAGGTAATCCGAATGTGTATGTTTCACGATATCGGGGAGGCGTTCACAGGCGATATTCCGACATTTGAAAAGAAAGAAAAAGACAGCCTTAAAGAAGAGAAAATAGTTGAAAATTGGATAGATGAACTGCCAAAGCCGTATAAAAAAGAACTTCATGAACTGTTTAAAGAGATGGAAGAGCAGGTTACAACTGAAGCCAAACTGTATAAGGCACTTGACAGGATGGAGGCGGTTATCCAGCATAACGAGGCTGATATAAGAACATGGCTGCCGTTAGAATATGAGTTGCAGCTCTCTTATGGTGAAAAAGAGGCGGCATTTAGTAAAGTGACTGAAAAACTAAAAGAACATGCAAATAACGATACAATAGAAAAGATAGAAAAAGCAAAATTTGCAGGTTATGTAAAGGAAGATATCAGCGATGCAGTGCTATCAGATAATATCGGCATAATAAGGCTTGTTCTTGGTGCATGTTTTACTAATTGTTATATTGTATACAATATCAGGACGAATAACTGCCTGATTATTGACCCGGCGGATGATGCAGAAAAGATAATTGATAATATCAGTAAAAATGGGCTGAAGCCACAGTATATTCTGGTGACGCATGGGCATACGGACCACATACTTGCACTTGGTGCTTTGAAAGAAAAGTATAATATTCCTGTAGTTATCAGCAGGATTGATGCACCGCGTCTTCTTGATGAAGAACTGATAAATGAAAGACCATATGTTGAAGTGCCGTATAAAGCCGTATATCCATCTGTTTTATTAGGAGAGGGTGATGAAATCTGGCTTGATGATATAAGATTTGAAACCATGATTTTACCGGGGCACACACCGGGTTCTGCTGCATTTAAGATTGATTTTAAAAACAGCACGGGACACAGAACAGATGAAAACAAAGATACAGCTGCCAAATATATGGATGGTGAAAATACAATATATCAGGTTGGTGATTCAAATGAACCGGATAATATAAAAGGCATAATTTTTACGGGTGATACCATGCTTGCGGGAGGACACGGAAAGACAAGTCTGCCGGGTGGAAATGAAGAAGATATGATTAAGTCTTTACAGCGTTTAAAAGATATAGACGGAAATTATCTGATTTATCCGGGACATAAGGAAATTACGACATTAAAAAAAGAAAGACAATAAAAACAGCGGATGAAAAACGAATCAGAAGGAAATCTTCAGTTAGTTATCGTTTTTCATCCGCTTAATTTTACAGGACATTTATTAAATTGGATTATTTAACCAACGTGTGTTGTACTGTAATACTAAAAAATTTTATAAAAATCTATAAAATATTAAAATTCATTTCCGGGAAATTTTGGAATTCCGTCAAAGCCAGGCTTTAAATCTTCGTCAGTCGGAATGTAGTCTGTCATTTCGCCGTTATTGAACTTTTCGTAAGCAACCATGTCGAAGTAACCTGTGCCTGTAAGACCAAATACAATAGTCTTTTCTTCGCCTGTTTCCTTGCATTTGAGAGCTTCGTCGATTGCAACACGGATTGCGTGGCTGCTTTCAGGAGCAGGAAGAATGCCTTCAACTCTTGCGAACTGTTCAGCTGCCTCAAATACAGAAGTCTGTTCTACACTTCTTGCCTCGATAATTCCGTCATGGTAGAGCTGTGAAACAACAGGGCTCATACCGTGGTAGCGTAATCCGCCGGCGTGGTTGGCAGAAGGGATAAATCCGCTTCCGAGTGTATACATCTTAGCAAGAGGGCATACCTTTCCTGTATCGCAGAAATCATATGCAAACACGCCTCTTGTAAGACTTGGGCATGATGCAGGTTCAACCGCAATAATCTGATAGTCATGTTCACCGCGGAGCATTTCACCGGCAAATGGAGAAATAAGACCGCCGAGGTTTGAGCCGCCACCGGCACATCCGATGATAATATCAGGAACAATATCATATTTTTCAAGAGCAGCTTTAGTCTCAAGACCGATTACAGTCTGGTGGAGAAGTACCTGATTGAGAACGCTTCCGAGAACATAGCGGTAACCTTCCTGGCGTGATTCGGCTTCGACTGCCTCAGAGATTGCACATCCGAGACTTCCTGTTGTGCCGGGATGTTCAGCAAGAATCTTCTTTCCGACTTCTGTAGTTGTGCTTGGAGAAGGAGTGACTTTTGCTCCGTATGTACGCATAACTTCACGTCTGAATGGCTTCTGTTCGTAAGAAACTTTTACCATATAAACCTGACAGTCAAGTCCGAAATAAGAGCATGCCATAGAAAGTGCAGTACCCCACTGACCGGCACCGGTCTCTGTTGTAACACCTTTAAGCCCCTGTTTTTTTGCATAATAAGCCTGTGCGATAGCAGAGTTAAGTTTGTGGCTTCCGCTTGTGTTATTGCCTTCAAATTTATAGTAAATCTTAGCAGGTGTCTGCAATTTTTTCTCAAGACAATATGCACGGACAAGAGGTGACGGACGATACATCTTGTAGAAATCAACGATTTCTTCAGGAATAGGAATATATGCATTAGTTTCGTCAAGTTCCTGTGCGATTAATTCATCACAAAATACAGCTTTCAAATCATCTGCTGTCATTGGCTTTAAAGTTGCTGGATTGAGGAGCGGAGCCGGTTTATTTTTCATATCGGCACGTACGTTGTACCATGATTTTGGCAGCTCATCCTCTTTAAGATAAATTTTGTACGGAATTTTTTTCTCTGACCCCATAATAATAAATAACTCCTTTTGTTTTTAAAAAATATTTAAAATATCGTATCATAAATGGTGAAAATTAGCAATGATTAAAAGTGCATCAATATCAAATTTATTAAGAAAAAATACTTGCATACTTTGCGATAAAGCGATAATCTATCGGAGACACAAAACAGTAATTAGCGGAGATAAACAATGGCAGGAATGGCGGATATGAAAAACAGAAAAAAAGATGTACTGCGAAAAGTCTTTGGATATGATTCATTCAGGACGGGGCAGGAGGAAATTGTGGATAACATACTTCTGGGACGCGATGTCTGTGGAATAATGCCTACAGGAGCAGGTAAGTCAATATGTTACCAGCTTCCGGCGTTATTGCTTCCAGGCATAACAATAGTAGTATCTCCGCTTATTTCACTTATGATAGACCAGGTAAAAGCATTGAACGAGGCAGGTGTTCATGCAGCATACATAAACAGTGCCCTCACCGAAAACCAGATTACGAAAGCACTTTATAATGCGATGTGTGGCAGATACAAAATAGTCTATGTAGCACCGGAAAGACTTGAAACCAACAGATTTCTTGAATTTGTGCTTAATGCCGATATTTCGATGATTACAATAGATGAGGCACACTGCATCTCACAGTGGGGACAGGATTTCAGGCCAAGCTATCTTAAAATAGTGAATCTTATAAAAATGCTGCCTAAAAGACCTGTTGTAAGTGCATTTACAGCAACAGCAACGCAGGCAGTAAAAGATGATATTGTATGCGTGCTGGGACTGAATAATCCTTTTATAAAGGTGACCGGATTTGACAGGAGTAACCTGTATTTTGAAGTGCGTCAGCCGAATAATAAGGATGCAGAAGTGCTTAATTATGTGCTTTCTCACAGGGATGACAGTGGAATAATATATTGTGCCACAAGAAAAAATGTTGACAAAGTATATGCGATGCTTGCTAAAAATGGAATTGCAGTTACAAGGTATCATGCCGGGCTTGATAATGATATGAGAAAAGCCAATCAGGAAGATTTCATATATGATGAAAAACCGGTAATTGTGGCAACAAATGCGTTTGGCATGGGTATAGACAAGTCAAATGTAAGATATGTGCTTCATTATAATATGCCTCAGTGTATAGAAAATTATTATCAGGAAGCGGGAAGAGCCGGCCGTGATGGAGAACCTGCAGAATGTATATTGCTTTTTTCGCCGCAGGATGTTATTATCAACGAATTCCTCATCGAAAATAAAGGGGAAAATAACGAATTTACTGAAGAGGAAAGAAAAGCTGTACATGACAATGATATACGCAGATTGAAAAAAATGCGTTACTACTGCAGTACAAAAGAGTGTCTGAGAGAATACATGCTAAACTATTTTGGCGAGTATTCAGGAAAAGATGACTGTGGCAACTGCAGCAACTGTTCTGCAGTATTTGAAGAAAAGGATGTAACAAATACAGCTTCAGTTATTATTAAGACAATAAAAGAGTGTCATGAAAGATTTGGAACATCGGTAATAACAGGGACGATTCGCGGTGAAAATAAGGCAAAACTAAGAAGTTACGGAGTTGACAGATATTCGACATTCGGAATGTGTCGTCAGATGAGTGAAAGCTTTATAAAAGGTGTTATTGACAAGATGCTGCTTGATGGGTATCTTAGGGAAACGGATGATATGTACAGAATTCTTAAACTTACAGAAACTTCAGATATGCTGATATCAGGTGAAGAGCATCTTATTATGAAATGGTCGGAACGAAAAGAAGAATTCAAAAAAGAAAAGCGTACACCAAAAAGCCTCAATGCAGACGGCCTTATGCTGTTTGAAAGACTGCGTATGTTAAGAATTGATATTGCACGAAATGAAAATGTGCCGCCATATATAGTCTTTTCAGATAAGGCACTTACTGATATGTGCATAAAAAGACCACATACAAAAGCAGAAATGCTTAATGTAAACGGTGTTGGTGAAAATAAATACGAAAGATACGGAAAAGAATTTCTTAAATGTATAAAAGAACACGAAAATCAGGAGGATACACATGGTTAAAGACATGACAAAAGGTTCGCCGATGAAACTGATTCTTGGATTTGCAATTCCTATGCTTATGGGAATGCTTTTTCAGCAGTTTTACAATCTGGTGGATACAATGATTGTTGGAAAAACATTAGGCGTAGATGCACTTGCGGGCGTTGGAGCTACGGCGTGCATTAACTTTATGATTATTGGTTTCTGCATGGGAGTATGTAACGGATTTGCGATTCCTGTTGCACAGCAGTTTGGAGCAGGCAAATATTCGGAACTCAGAAAGTATGTATACAATGGATATATTTGCAGCATTATATTTTCGGTTGTGCTGACGGTCGCATCAGTTGTGGGCTGCCGCGGTATACTTACACTTTTAAGGACACCTTCCAATATTTATGAGCATGCATATGCATATATTGTTGTAATATTTGCGGGAATACCAACAGTTTTCCTTTATAATATGGTTTCCGGTGTAATCCGTTCACTTGGTGACAGCAAGACACCTGTATATTTTCTTGTCGTTTCGGCAGTTATAAATATAATACTTGATTTTGTATTTATTCTTGTATTTAAAATGGGAGTTGCCGGGGCTGCTTGGGCGACAGACATATCACAGCTTATATCAGGTGTGGCATGTTATGTTTATATGAATAAAAAATATGATATATTGAAATTCCAGAAGCAGGAGAAGAAGTTTAAAAAGGTTTATGTTAAGAATCTTTGCATAAATGGAATTCCTATGGGACTGCAGTATTCAATCACTGCAATAGGAAGTGTAATTCTTCAGGCAGCAGTTAATACGCTTGGTTCAGTCTATGTTGCAGCAATGACAGCAGGCTCAAAGATATTTACATTTACATGTTGTCCGTTTGATGCACTAGGTTCGACGATGGCAACATATGGCGGTCAGAACGTAGGAGCTGGCAAAACGGAGCGTCTCGGAAAGGGAATTAAGGCTGCGGGAATAATAGGAATTATATACAGCATTGTTGCATTTGTTCTTTTATATTTCTTTGCAAGTTACATTGCACTTCTGTTTGTGGCAGCATCAGAGACAGAGATAATAAGACTGACACATCAGTTTATTGTATATTCGGCATTGTTCTATATACCGCTTACATTTGTCAATGTAATAAGATTTTGCATACAGGGTATGGGATTTTCAACATTTGCAATACTTGCGGGAGTGTTTGAGATGGCGGCAAGAACATTTGCGGCAGTTATGCTGGTTCCGGTTATGGGATATAGCGGTGCGTGTCTTGCAAATCCGCTCGCATGGATTGCAGCGGACATATTCTTGTTCCCTGCATTTATGTATTGTAAAAAACGACTTGAGAGAGCAGGAAAAACAGCATAAAGAAAAGATAAAAAGCTTCGCATCCGTGAATAAAGCAATTCTCACGGACAGTGAAGCTTTTTGTAAGCTTTGCACATCAATGTTACAGATGGCATATTTTGTGCAGATGTCAAATAAAAACTATATAAATTTTTGATTATCTTTTCATAAGTTGGTAAATGTCGGTTTAGCCTGTATTTATGGGCTTTTCCGACGTTTTTTGTTTCGGAAGATACCTTGCATATCTCGGCATTTCTAGGTATGAAATTGCAATCAAAAGTAGTAAAAGTGTAGTAAAACATTCCTTTTACTACTTATGCAATCAGCCTTTCCATTTCCGATTTTGCGGAATCGAATGTAGCATGGGCGTAATAGTTCAATGTCATGCTGATGTTTGAATGACCCATGATGTACTGTAATGCTTTCGGGTTCATTCCTGCGTTGGCAAAGCGTGTACAAAACGTATGTCTTAGAGTATGGGGAGTGATGTTTGGTAATTCTTCCTCATGGTACTTGTTATATTTCTTCACAAGACCTTTTAACATACCCGTATAATTACACGCCACCTTTGGATAGCCATTCTGATTGAGGAACAGGAAGTTCCTGTAACCGTCAATGATAATCGGCTCAGCCTTTCCACGGTTTTTAATTACCCGTTTCAATGCCTGATAGACGTTCTCGCTCATTGGAATCTGTCTGACACCGTTTTTTGTTTTTGGAGTTTCAATGTAATAGCCGACCTGTGAATCTTTCAATAACTGATGGTCTACATTGATTATCCTGTTTTCAAAATCCAGATTGTCAGTTAATCCGCAAAACTCAGAAATGCGAAGTCCAGTTCCCAACAGTATGATAATTTCATCAACATACTTCTGGTAGACCTTATCACTTCTTGCAAAGTCCAGCAGCTTTTCTTCCTGCTCCTGTGTCAATGCCGCCTTTGGTTCTGTATCATCTTCCAGAACGGTATTCAAGGCGAAGTTAAACGGATTCTTTCTGATACAATCGTCCTCGATTGCTGTGTAAAACGCTGCTTTCAGAGAACGCTTGTAATTGCTGATAGTCTTATAGGCAAAGCCTTTCTCATTCATTCTGATTACCCATTCTTTAGCGTCCGACAGCTTCACGCTGTCAATGCTCCTAGCTCCGAGTGAATCATTTTTCAGAATGTTCATAAGGTGCTGGCGACCTTTTTCCGTGTTACGCTTGACATTCTTTCTATGACCTATCTGCTTTTCATAAAGCTGGCAGACCGTCATTTTCTTACCGATTGTGTCGATACCGTCGTCAAGGTCTTTCTGTATCTCTTTGACCTTTTCCCTCAATGAAATATCGTCACGTTTTCCTGCTGGTGTCTTATCCGTGGCAGTTAATTTCCAAGCATACACGAATTGCGGTTTACCGTTTGCGTCCATGTATTTATATGCGTATCTTCCGTCTTTTCTCTGGCTCTCTCCAGTTCTTAAAATGCGACCTTTATTATCCCGTCTTTTCTCTGACATGATGTAAAGCTCCTTTCCATACTGGAATGAGCCTTGATACGATATATATATATATTATACCATATTTTCGGCTGTTTTTCATCATATTACGTCCAGAGAATCAATGATTTTTTCAAATTGTTTACGCTTTATCTGGACACGGTTTCCATTCATAATCACCCAGCTTGCGGTCTGGTTTTCCTCCGCAATCTTACGCAGTTTCTTTTCCCCGATACGGAAATATTTTGACGCTTCTTCAATGGTAAGCGTGTATTTTTCCCAGATAGGCACATCAGTATTATTATTCATAATGCAGCACCTCCTTTACTGTGTGTCATAAGAAGCAGGTAGATGGCTCTGGCAAGCTCCACAAGACTTTCACCTTTCCCATTCTGATGGGTGAACCGTGTCATACGGGTGTATCATTATCCAGATATACAGGTCATGGCTGCAACCTTTCCAACAGTTGCCTGCGGAACATTACAGGAATCGCTCACTTTATATCAAAAGGTCATGGCGTGCAATTTCCACTGGCTCGCTGCATATCTAACGTATCTATCTGCTTTATTCAGTTGTCAAAGAACCCTTGACTGTATTTGCCAGTCTGTGAAAACCCACTATCTGAAATAATGGACTTTCATAGATTGACAAGCGGAGCAGGGGAAAGGGGTAAAAGCTCCGCCCGTCAGAATGGTTAAATTACAATAATCTCAAAGTTTGCAATCATATCCATGACCGCCGCCTGTATTCTGCCTTTCAATTCAGAATCCACCACCATATAGACATTTCCATATTCGTCATATAACTGGCGTAAGCTCAACTTTGATATGTAACTGTCATAGAATTTCAAGATTTCCTGTATGGCAGCTTCATCACCATTGGTAGCCGCCACAATCACAGCAAAAGGTATGTGTTTCTGGTTGTTGTCCACGGTTATTCCTCCTCCATCATTTTTCGTAATTCTTCCAGAGTGCTTGTCCTGTGGCGGTAAACAGTGGTGCGTACCACGTTCATAAGCTCTCCGATTTCTGCGTCAGACATATCCATAAAGTATGACAACAAAATGATATTGCGTTTTCTCTCTGGTAAACATTTGAGTGCTTTGCTTAACTGGTCGTCAGATACCTGTACTTCCATGCCAAGAACATTGAACGCTGTATAATCGCTGGAATACCTGTCATATAAAATGTCAAGACCGAATGTACAAAAAATATTATATAAAAATGTACAGTTAGTCTGTTTGTCTTAAATGATCTTTTAGCCTATATGATTTTCCTGATATGGGCACTACATGTGCATGATGTAATATTCTATCCATGATTGCATTTGCAACTACTGCATCATAAAATACTCCATCCCATTCATTAAAATTCATATTTGTGGTAAGTATTGTGCTTTTCTTTTCATAACGCATATCTATAAGCTGAAAGAATAG
>ERZ827512.1217-NODE-1217-length-27188-cov-2.657760_pt1 | contig 27188 bp, 16 predicted proteins | sample MGYA00519916_ERZ827512 | MGnify/ENA primary metagenome ERZ827512 (study PRJEB31778, sample SAMEA3449335) | human gut metagenome | biome: human gut; feature: human-associated habitat; material: faeces | place: United Kingdom | collected 2010/2012 ... | reverse complement strand
CCGTGGCCGGGCCACAGCGAGCTGCTGACCTTGCAGAACGGCATCTTGCACGCCTCGACGTTCGACCCGAAGACCATGCACGGCGGCATCACCTCCCGTCAAGTCGGCCCGTCGGATTATCAGATGGCTTCTTTCCGCGTGAGTCCGAACGGCGATTCGCTCGTCTTCGCGCGCAACATCGAAGGAAAGGCCGGTCAGGAGTTCGACGAGAGCGGCAACCCCACGGGCGAGATCACGGCGAACAAACACCGCGTGATGGCAAGCGTGTGCGTGGACGGCCTGTTCTCGACGCCGTTCCCGGTGGCGGACATGGACAACCCCGTCGACTCGCTCAGCAACATCAGCAGCGGCGCGGACGGGTCTTCGTACGCGTTCGCCTACTCCGTCATCAAGGACATGACCACCAGCACGGCGGACGTCCGGTTCGCCAGCGTGCCGGCGGTCGTGACCGCCACGCCGCTGTCGCTGGTCTCCGACCGCCTGTTCGTGCTGGCGGGATCAGAGGAGCAGTTCACCATGACGCTGCGCAACGACGGCAACGTCATCATGACGGGCTGCACCGTGGAGTTCCGCGATCGCGAGACGGGCGCGCTGGTCGAGCGCAAAGAGCGTTACGCGTTCGCGAAAGAGAACGTGGTGGAGTCCGCGTGGACGCCGGAGCTGTACGAGAGCGCGGGCATGACGGGCTCCGAGGACGCTGCGGACGAGCCGCGCTACCCGGACGACGCTATCGCCGCCGCGGGCGTGGAGGGCGCGCACATTCTAGCCGACCCACTGTCGGAGGGTGCTCTGTTACCCGGGCGTACGGCCACGTACCAGATCAGCTTCACCATCCCGGCCGACTGGCGTGGCACGAAGAAGATCTACCTCGTCCTCAAGGACTACCAGTTCATCGTTCCGGGAACCCGGCTTGCGGCGGGCGAGAGCGACGACGTGCTTCAGTTCTCGCTCCCGCACGATGAGTGCCCCACGTGCGACGTCGACGTGCACCAGGAGGTCGCGGCGTACGATCCCGGCCTGGGCGATTCTGTCGTGATGAGGGAGGGTGACCCTGCGGGCGACGATGCCCCGGCAGGCGGCCCTGGCTCCGGCTCCGGCACGGGCATGGCCCAGGGCGGGAAGCCTGCGCAGAACGCCGGCTCGAAGGCGCCTTCTGCGAAGCGCACCGTCGCGAGCATGGCGAAAACCGGCGACAAGGCGGGCTTGACGGCCGCGGGCCTGCTGGCCACCGCCGCGGTGGCCGGCATGACCGCTTACACCGCGCGTCGCCTCGAGAACGAGCGCGCGGCGGAGCAGGGGGACGGCGAGTAGGAGGTTGCTGCGGGGAGCGCAGCCTGCGAAAGGGATTTGATGGCGGGGTTGGAGTCGAAGAGCTCCGACCCCGCTTCGTTTCGAGGGCGCGTGCGCGAGAATGGCGCGGGAAGGCGCGCCCGCCACGCTGCGTTTTGCTATGATAAGGCGGTTGTAAACACTCGCTATCCAAAGGACGTCGCATGTCACTTTCCATCGGCATCGTGGGCCTGCCCAACGTGGGCAAATCCACGCTGTTCACCGCGCTCACAAACAAGGGCGGCCTGGCTGCCAACTACCCCTTCGCCACCATCGAGCCCAACGTGGGCATCGTCCCAGTGCCCGATCCGCGCCTGAACGAGCTGGCGAAGATTGACCACCCGGCGAAGATCGTGCCTGCCACGGTCGAGTTCGTGGACATCGCCGGTTTGGTGGCCGGAGCGAGCCAGGGGGAGGGCCTGGGCAACCAGTTCCTCGCGAACATCCGCGAGACGGACGCCATCTGCGAGGTCGTGCGCTACTTCTCCGACCCGGACGTCACGCACGTGGCGGGCAAGGTGAACCCGCAAAGCGACGTGGACACCATCAAGACGGAGCTCATCCTGGCCGACATCGCCACCATCGAGAAGGCCATCCCGCGCCTGGAGAAGGACGCCAAGCGCGACAAGGCGGGCGTGCTGAAGCTGGAGACCGCCAAGAAGGCGCTCGCCGGCCTGAACGAGGGCCATCGCGCCCGCACGCTCGATTTGAGCGAGGACGAGATCGCCGCGCTCTACGACCTGCACCTGCTCACCATGAAGCCCATGCTCTACGTGGCCAACGTGGACGAGGACGCCGTGGCGGCGGAGCTCGACGAGATCGACGGCTGCGTGCCGGTGCCCATCTGCGCGAAGGTGGAGGCGGACATCGCCGAGCTGGCGGAGATGGACCCGGACGAGGCGAAGGAGTACATGGAGGCGCTCGGCCTGTCCGAGAGCGGCCTAGCCCGCTTGATCAACGCCGCGTACCGCCTGCTCGGCCTGCAGAGCTACTTCACGTCCGGCGAGACCGAGACGCGCGCATGGACCATCCCGATCGGCGCGAAAGCGCCGCAGGCCGCCGGCGTCATCCATTCCGACTTCGAGCGCGGCTTCATCAAGGCCGAGACCGCCAGCTACGAGGACTACGTGGCGCTGGGCGGCGAGAAGGGCTGCCGCGATGCCGGCAAGCTGCGCCAGGAGGGCAAGGAGTACGTCGTCCAGGACGGCGACGTCATGCACTTCAAGTTCAACGTGTAGCGAGGAAAAGGGACAGTCACCTGTTCTCATTGAGCGAAAGGCGGCCGTGGCCGCCTTTCGTGCTTCGATGCGCCAACGCCCGTTCGTAAGAATGCGAGCGCAAAGGGCTGCGCTATACTCACGTTTTGTCTACTACAAAGATGTGTTTGATGCTGGAAGCAGGGATGAGCGATGCAACAAGGCATGGACGGGAGCACGCCATCGACCATGGTGCCAATGCCCCTTATGAACACGGCGTTCAAGCCGGGGCAGTGCCTTGAGTGCGTCGAGGCGTTCGAGCCCGACGAGCTGCGCGATATCGCCCGTGCGGAATACCATTACTTCAGCGGCCAGGCGGAGCGCGCCGCCGAAGGGGTGGAGCCCTACCTGCTGTACCCCGACGTGTCGATCAGGATTTCCGCATGCCTGATCTATGCGTACGCGAACCTGACGATCGGGCGGATTGACCGCGCGCGCCAGGGGCTTGCGGGCTTGCAGGCTGTCGCCGCTTCGCTCGGTGATGACGCCCCTCCCGAGCAGCGCGCCGTCACCGCCGCCATCAACGTGGCGGCGGTGACGTTGCTGCACCTGCCGGTTGCTGTCGACGCCGAAGAGACCAAGCGCGCCGTGGCCCTGCTGCCGCCCGGGCTGCGCGTGTTCGCTTTGTACATCCAGGCGCACCGGGCGTACCTGCAGAAGGATTACGGCCGCAGCATTGGCATCGCCGAAGCGGCGCTCGTCATCCAGGAGAAGGTGTACCCCATCCCGACGATCTACCTCCACATGGTGGCGGTGATGAGCTGCATGAGCTTGAAGCGCATGGACGAGGCGAGGGCGCACCTGCTCGCGGCGTGGGAGATTGCCCGCCCGGACGATCTGATTGAGGCTTTCGGCGAGCATCACGGGCTGCTGGGCGGCATGCTCGAAGCGGCCATCAAGCCCGAATGGCCCGACGACTTCAAGCGCATCATCTCCATCACGTACCGCTTCTCTGCTGGATGGCGCCAGGTCCATAATCCCGACACGGGGCACGACGTGGCGGACAACCTGACCACCACCGAGTTCGCCACGTGCATGCTCGCGGCGCGCGGATGGACGAACAAGGAGATCGCGGTGCACTTGGGCGTGTCTCCGAACACGGTGAAGCAGCACATCTCCGCAGCCTTCCAGAAGTTGGGCATCCAGCGTCGCCAGGGCCTCAAGCGGCACATGCTTCGGTAGGGTGGCGCGTCGCGGGCGCCCACGGTGCGCGACCCGCGTGCGGCAGCGGAGATGTCCGCCTTTCTTGTCGAGGGGCGCCGAGCGCGCGATGAAGAAACAGGGGCCGGCCGCTTGTGCGACCGGCCCCTTTCCATGCGCAGCGTTTGACGCGGTCAGCATGCTTTCTGGCGGGTTACGCGACCGTGTCGGTCGGCGCCTCTTCGAGCGCGCGCATCATGATCGCCGCGATCTGGGCGCGTTGGCACTCGTCCTGCGGCGCGAGGATGGTCGTGCCGCTCTCTTGCTCGACGCCCTTGATGATACCTGCCGCCACTGCCCACGACATGCTCTCGTACGCCCAGTCGGACGTGGCGGGCGCGTCGGTGAAGGCGGAGAGGTCGGCGCGCGCGGAGACGTCCTCTCCGCGCTGTTGCTGCCAGCGCATCATGACGACGGCCGCCTGCTCGCGGGAAAGGGTGTCGTCAGGTCCGAACGTGCCGGTGCCAGCATAGCCTTCGAACAGGCCTTCGGCGTACGCCCAGGCAACAGCCTGCGCATGCCAGTCCGCCTCGACGACGTCGGTGAACGGGGCTGCTTGCTGCGGCTCCGGGTTGCCTGCGGCGTTCCAGAGCATCATCGCCATTTGAGCGCGGGTGATGGCGGCTTCCGGCATCATGAGGTCGGTGCCGCCGATGCCGTTGAGCACGCCGCCGAGAATCGCCCAGTCGATGCTCTCGTGGTACCACTGCGCTGTGTCCACGTCGGAGAAGCGAAGCGACGGGCAGAGCTCGAGCGCGACGACCTGCGGCACGGTCTCGCCGATGGTCACGGTCGCGGATGCGGTGCGCAGGCCCTCGCTGGCCACGATGGTGTATACGCCGTCAGGAAGCGCGCGCGGGAAGCGGTAGTATCCAGCGTGGCTGCCGTCCAGCCATTCGGCCGCCTCGTACTCGGTGCCGTCAGCGGCAATGGCGCGGACGATTTCGAGGCCGGTCGCGGGCTCGCCTTCGTTGGTGACGAAGGCGAGGGCATCCTCCCTGCCGATGGAGACGCGCTGGGAGGCGCCTTCAATCGAGTACTCGTCCGTGAGCGCGATCTTATCGGTCGCGTAGGTCCACACGGACACGAAGTCCTCGCCATCGAAGCTGTTCTCGGCGTAGCTGAGCATGCCGCCCTCGAGGGCGCCGATGGTGGGGTCGAGGGCGACCGGGTCGTTCTCCCACGCTTCCTCGTAGGCCCAGAACGCGATCGCGTAGTGCGTGCCCTCGGCAGTGATGGTCGGGTTGCCGCTCAGGGTCAGGATTCCACGGTGGTCTTCGCAGCCGACGGTCAGGTTCGGGGTGATGTTGATGCCTGCGGTGAGCTCGGCGTCGTCAGCCAGGGCGGTGACGGTGCCGTTGTCGACGGCAAGGTCGCCGTTCACGCGAATCGCCATGGCGCGGCCGCCGCTGGCCTCGGAGCGCAGGTCGGCGTTCTGCACGAACAGGCAGCCCGTGACGTCCATGGCAATGCCGGGGCTTGCCACGCTCACACGCGCGCGGTCGACGATCTCAAGGCCGTTGCTCGCCTCGATCGCGCCGCGGTTGTCGTTGATGTCCGCCGTGAGCATGGAGTTGGAAATGGTCGCCGCGCCTTCCAGGTGGGCGAACTTGCCTTCGAGGACGACCTCGTCGGTGACGTCGTCGATCACGGTCTCGCCCCGAACGTGCAGGGAGCAGCTGTTGTAGAGCGCGTTCTCGACGCCGAACTTCACCAGGCTCGCATCGGTGATGTTGAGGCCGCCCTCGGTGCGCAGGCCGTACTCGCTGCCTGTTGCGGCGATAGTCGCGCCGTCGTTGATGACCACGTTGCCGTTCGCGACGATGCCTTCGGAGCCAAGGCCCAGCGGGTCGTCGATGGTGGTCGCGGAGACGTTGACCTCCACGCCCCTGACGGTGAGGTCGCCCGCGCATCCGATGCCCCAGCTCAGGCTTCCGTTGGCGATGATTTCCAGGCTGGAGGCAGGGTCGCCGACAATGGTCAGGTCGCCTTCTGCCTCGATGCCCGCGTAGTACAGATCCGGGGTAGAGGCGGCGTCCTGGGTGACGACGTTCTCGCCGATGAGGTGGATCGTTGCGCCATCGGGCACGACGATGGCGGAGCTCGTCGTTCCTTCGGGGATGTGGATGCTCGCGTTGTCAAGCGTTAGGGTGCCGGACGAACCTGCGCTCGTCCACTCCCAGCCATCGCCCTGGTAGGCCTGGGCGGGGTCCTCGATGATGATGGGCTCGGTGACCTCGGCTGCCTGGGCTGACGCCGGGGCGATGGCGCCAAGCGCCAGGAGCGCGAGGGCGGTCGCGAAAAGCGCCGCAAGCAGACACCTCGTGCGCTCAGTTCGCAGGGTGGTGTGATTCCTGCCGGTCATGGCCTCCTCCTTCCGGTCGGGGGATGTGCGCGCGACGCGCGAGCAATCACGATGCGCTCGATCCTTCTCGCGATGCCGCAGCGAGAGCGCGCCACGTTCTTACCCTCGATCGTACGAAGGACGCTGGATTCCCGGTACACCCATCCGAGCCCATAATCTGGTGATGAGAAAAGGACAGCTCCTTTTTCTCATCCTATAATTGTCGCGTTCTGTGGCACGAGAAAGGGAGGCATTATGTCCGAATCCGCCCAGCCGGCCAGCGCGCTGTCTTCGCCGCGCTTCTGTAACACCGGCACGTTCATGAGGATGCCGCGCGTCGACTCCGCGCGCGGGCTTGACTTCGCCATCGCAGGCGTGCCGTTCGACACGGCGTGCTCGTACCGCACGGGGGCGCGCTTCGGGCCGCAGGCCATCCGCGCCATCTCGGCCATGATCAAGCCGAACAACGTCATCCAGCAGGTGAACATCATGGAGGACCTGCGCGGTGGCGACATGGGCGATTTCCCCATCGTGCCGGGCTATATCCACCCGACCTACGCTGCCATCGAGGCGGGCATGACAAGCATCCTGGACGGGGGCGCCGTGCCCATCGTGCTGGGCGGTGACCACTCCATCACGCTCGGCGAGCTGCGCGCGATCGCGAAGAAGCACGGCCCGGTGGCGCTGCTCCATTTCGACTCGCACTCCGACCTGTGCGACGAGGTCTTCGGCGAGAAGTACAACCACGGCACGCCGTTCCGCCGCGCGCTGGAAGAGGGCCTCATCGACGCGTCCCATTCTGTGCAGGTGGGCATGCGCGGTTCGCTCTACGACCCGAACGAGCACCAGATGGCGGCTGACTTGGGCATGCTGCTCATCCCGAACCACAAGGTGCGCGCCATGGGCTTCGAGGCGCTGCTCAAGACCATCCATGAGCGCGTGGGCGACAAACCGTGCTTCCTCACGTTCGACATCGACTTCGTGGACCCGGCGTACGCGCCCGGCACCGGCACGCCGGAAGTGGGCGGCTACACGTCGTGGGAGACGCTGGAGCTCGTGCGCGGCGTGAAGGATTTGAACTTCGTCGGCTTCGACGTGGTGGAGGTCGCGCCGCCGTACGACCATGCGGAGATCACGGCCTACCTGGCGGCGAACATCGTCTTCGAGTTCCTGTCCATCCTGGCGGCGAAGAAGCACCAGGCGTAAGCGCGGCCCGCGGCCTGGGGCTCGTTATGCGCGCCGTGCCGCGCGCAGGTCGCGTCAAGTCGCGCATGCCGCGCCGAGTTGCGCAGGCCACGTCAAGCCGCGCATACTGCGTCAAGCCGCGCAGGTCGCGTCAAGTCGCGCATTTCGCGAAGCCGCGGGGGCGTCGGCCTCCGCGCGTGACACCGTGCTACCATGCGAGGGGCGTCCGGCAGACCGCCGGGCGCCCCTCGTGTCTCGACCACGAGAAAAAGCGACTGCTCCTTTTTCTCGTTCAGCTGAAAGGAGGGCGCCGTGCCGGCTGCCGCCGCTTCCACGCCCGAAGCCTGCGCGCAGGCCTTTCAGGGCGTTCCGTTCATGCCCGAATCCGCGCTCGACGAGGCGCGCGGGGTGCTCGCGCGCACGTACGGCTACCCGTCGTTCCGCCCGGGCCAGGAAGAGCTCGTCGTCGCCGTTTTGACGGGACGCGACGCGCTCGGCGTCATGCCCACGGGCGCCGGCAAATCCATCTGCTACCAGGTGCCGGGCATCATGCTGCCGGGGCTCGCGCTCGTGGTCTCGCCGCTCGTCTCGCTCATGGGCGACCAGGTGCGCTCGCTCATCGACGCGGGCGTGCGCGGCGCATACCTGAACTCCACGCTCACGCCCGGGCAGCAGCGCACGGTCATGCGCCGCGCGCGAGAAGGCACCTACAAGATTATGTACGTGGCGCCCGAGCGCCTGGAGGATCCAGCCTTTCTTGAGTTCGTCTCGAGCGTGCCGGTGCCGCTGGTGGCGGTGGACGAGGCGCATTGCGTCTCCCAGTGGGGCCAGGATTTCCGCCCGTCGTATCTGGGAATCGGCGCGTTCATCGAAAAGCTGCCGAAGCGCCCGGTGGTGGCCGCGTTCACCGCCACGGCCACCGAGAAAGTGCGCGCTGACATCGTGCGCCTGCTCGGGCTGCGCGCGCCGGCGCTCGCCGTCACGGGCTACGACCGCCCAAACCTGTACTTCGGCGTCGAGAAGCTGCCGGCCAAGCGCAAGCGCGAGCGCATCCTGCGCTACGTGCGCGCGCACGCGGGCGACGCGGGCATCGTGTACTGCTCCACGCGCAAGGACGTCGAAGCGGTCTGCGATTGGCTCGTGGACAACGGCGTGCGCGCGGTGGCCTACCATGCGGGCATGCCGGCGGACGTGCGCGCCGCGAACCAGCGCGCGTTCATCGACGACGACGTGCTCGTCATGGTGGCCACGAACGCCTTCGGCATGGGCATCGACAAATCGAACGTGCGCTACGTGATCCACCACAACATGCCGAAGAGCATCGAGGCGTACTATCAGGAGGCGGGCCGCGCCGGCCGCGACGGCGAGCCGTCGGACTGCCTGCTGCTCTGGAGCGATGGCGACGTCTCGACCTGCCGTTACTTCATTGAGGAAGGCGCGGTCAACGACGAGTTGACCGCCGAAGAGGCGTTGGCGGTGCGGGCTGGCCAGCGCCGACTGCTAGAGGCCATGGTGGGCTACTGCCACACGACGGGCTGCCTGCGTCGCTACATCCTGGATTATTTCGGGGACGAGGCCGCGGCGGGGCGGGAGCGCGCGGACGCAGGCGCGCCCGCCGTCGGGAGCGCCGATGGCGCGCAGGGCGCGTCGGACGGGGGCGAAGGCTGCGGCAACTGCTCGAACTGCCAGGGCGAAGTGGACGCCGTGGACGTTACGGACGTGGCGCGCGCCTGCGTGCGGTGCGTTCGGCTGCTCAACGGCAGCTTTGGCAAGACCATGGTGGTGGACGTGCTGCGCGGCTCGCGCGCCCAGCGCGTGCTGGATGGCGGGCTTGACGAGTTGGACTGCTATGGCGTGGTCAAAGAGCCTGCTGCGTTAGTGAAGGAGACCATCGAGCTGTTAGCGGCTGCCGGCATCTTGTCCGTGTCCGAAGGAACGTACCCGACCGTGGGCCTCGGGCCGAAGTCGCCCGCCGTGGACGAGCCCGGGTTCTCGTTCTCGGTCAAGCGCATCAAGCCTGCGGCCGGCGAGCGCGGCGGCTTCGGAGCACCCGACGACAACGTGCGGTCGTTCGGAGCGTCCGGCACCGATACGGAGCCGTACTCGGAGGACCTCTTTGAGCGCCTGCGTGCGTTGCGCAAACGCTTGGCGGACGAGGCGCATGTGCCGCCGTACGTGGTCTTCTCCGACAAGACGCTGCGCGGCATGTGCGCCGCCTTGCCGTCCACCGACGAAGAGCTGCTGTGCGTGAGCGGCGTGGGCGAGCGCAAGCTCGAGCGCTACGGCACCGCGTTCCTGGACGAGATCGCCGCCTTCCGCGCAGGGCGGGGCCTGTAGGATCCGCCCTGCTCCGAAAATGCGGAGGCGGGCTTACGGGCCCGACGCGCTCCGACGATGCGGAGGCGGGGCTTGCTGGTCCGGCATGCTCCAGCAATGCGAGGGCGGCCTGTTGTGCGCGGGCGTGCCGGACGGCATTCGTTCCCGGAAGGGGTGCATTCGGACAGCCTTCCTGCCGCTTGCGCGTCTTTTTGTCACAATAGGGCATGATTGACCAGACTCTCCATGGCGCGCACGCGCCGGGAAGGAGCGCATGCCATGCCTCGTCCGAAGAACAGTCCGCGCACCGACGCCGCAAGCGTGATGCGCCGTGCGCTTTCGTGCCTGCTCGCGTTCGTGCTCGCGCTCTCTGGCGCACCGCTCGCTTTCGCTGAGCCTGAGCAGCCAGACGCCCTTTCCGCCGGCGCGGCGAGCGCGGTGGCAGCCCGCACCGCGGAGGAAGCGGGCATCGAGGTCGGCGTGGCGGACGTGAACCCCGCGTACCGCGAGTACCTCGAGGCCGAGGACTACGAGGGCATCGTCCCGTCGACGCTCGACCTTTCGTACTTGAACGATTCCTTCGCCTCGCTTGCTTCGGCGCGCGCGGTGGAGGAGCCCCTGCCGGCGTCCTACGACCTGCGAGCGACCAACACGATCGGCCCGGTGCGCAATCAGGGGTCGACGGGCAATTGCTGGGCGTTCGCCGCAATAGGCTCCTCCGAGGCGAGCATTGCGCCATACGACCCGAACACGCTGCTCTCTCCCGCCCATTTGGCATGGTTCAGCTACACGGGCGGCGAGCAGCAAGAGGCAAACGTGGGCAAGGACACCGGCACCGGCGCGTACGACTCCAGCGGGTTCCAGCAGACGGCGGTGGCCACGCTGGCGGCGTGGCAGGGCCCCGTCCTGCTGCGTGACGCGCCGTTCCAAAGCGAGCTTCTGGGCGAAAACCGTCGCTTCGAGGCGGCCTACCACCTGCAGAACGCGCAATACCTGCCCGGCTCGCTGTCCGACGCGGGCGGCGGGGTGCAGCAAGCGAGCGTCGAAGTGGTCAAGCGCATCATCAAAGAGAAGGGCCCTGTCACGGTGGATATCGCCACGCAGGGCGATCAGGCGCACCTGACGCAGCCGAGTGCGGACGGCACCGGTCACGCCACCCTGTACAACAGCGAGCTATGCGGCATCGACCACGCGGTGCTCATCGTGGGCTGGGACGACAATTTCGCGAAGGAGAACTTCAACCCTGTTGCGCGGCCGGAAAACGATGGCGCTTGGCTTGTGAAGAACAGCTGGGGCACCGGTTGGGGCGAGAACGGCTACTTCTGGCTGTCGTATGAGGACAAGACCGCAATCTACAATGCCGCCTACCAGCTGGAGTCTGCCGGCAACTACACGACGAATCACCAGTACGACGTCACGGGATGGGCCCCCAGCCTGTCCGTCGCGAGCAGCGACGCTCGGCCGGACGGCGCTGCGGGCAGCGAGGGCTGGATGGCGAACATCTTCACGGCCAAGGAGGCCGAGACGGTGGAGGCGGTGGGCCTGTACACCACCGACGAGAGCACATCGTATGAGATCTCCGTCTTCCGTAATCCGAAGGCGGGCGACCCGGCGTCCGGCGAGCAGGTCGGCGGCGTACAGGCGGGCGTCGAAGCGTACCCGGGCTATCACACGATCGAGCTTGACGAAGACCTGCGCGCGCAGCTGCAGGCGGGCGAGACGTTCTCCGTAGTGGTCAAGCTTTCGAACCCGCGGTACGAAAATCCCATTCCAGCAGAGGCGGCCGTGGGACGCGGCTCCGACTGGACGCCCACGTATCTGGGCTACGATGCCGAGGGCAACCCGGAGACCAGCTACGTCTCCGCCGACGGCAAGACATGGGGCACCCTGGGCTTCAGCCGGGTGGACTCGCACGGCGCGAGCGTCTACGCGTCAAACGTCTGCTTGAAGGCGTTTTCCCAGGCAACGGACGCTGGCGACGCTGCGCGCCAGCTGGAGGAGTCGAGCGCGGCGGCCGTCGGCGGTGTGAACCTGCGGTTCGTCGAAACGAACACGGGCCTTGACGGGGCGCTGTTCGATTCGACGACCGACTATGGCGAGGTGGACTTCGCGAAGGCCGCGGACGGCGCGTGGGAGGCCACGGTGTCGTGGCGGCCGACCGCGGGGGCGACGGACCCGCGTGCGCGCATCCTCGTCACGGGCGACCGCGCGCTGCAGGCGACCATGAACGGCGCGGCGTTCGACGTGAGCTGCGGTGCGTGGAGCGCGGACGCCGCCCTCTCCGGTGACGGCACGAGCGTGTTAGAGCTGACGAGCAGCGATGCGGCGGAGGGGAAAGAGCCGGCCACGTACCGTATCCGCTTCGTGACCGGGCAGGTGACGTTCGACTACGAGCAGGAGACCGTCCGTTTCGACGAAGGGCGCTACCAGGTCGCGGCGCCGGACGGCACGCCGCTGCACGACGGCAGCTCGGTGTCCGCCTGGGCGTCCGTCGACGGCGCGCGCGCCCAGAACCTGCAGGTGACCGAGCTGCAGGGCGGGGAAGCGGCTGGCGCGGTGTTCTCGTTGGCGGTCCCCACGCGGCATGCCGACATCGCAGAAGGCGATCTGTCCATCAATTGGCCCGCCGAGACGGTCTCGTTCGGCCGGCTTGGCATGGTGCGCGCTTCGTACGCGGCCGATTTTTCGGACCCGTTTGATCTGTGGTCGACCGACCGCGTGACGCCAGGCACCACCCTCTACGTGAAGGCGCCAGCCGGCGAGGGCCATTTCGCTTCGACGAACGCCTTGCGGGTCGACCTGCCGGGGCGCGGCGAGGCCCCTGCGGCGGCAACGTTGTTGCGCGCAACGCCGACGACCGCGCTGTTCGAGCAGTGCGACCCGAATGGCGTGCGGCTCCAGTTCAGCCTTGAGGGGGAGTTCTGGAGCGACACGCCGCTCGTGCTGGGGCTCGCGCCGGGCACGGTGAACACCGTGTACGTCCGCTATCCGGGCGAATATCAGGGTGTTGGTGCAGTGTCGCCGGGGCATTTCGGTTCCGAGCCGCTTGCTGTGGAGGTGGAGACACCGGAGGCGGTGCCCTCCTATGACCTGCGCGATGCGACGGGCCTGCCTGCGGTGCGCGACCAAAGCACCTACAGCACGTGCTGGGCGTTCGCTGCGCTTGGGTCGCTCGAGTCGAACCTCATTATGCAGGGCCTGGCCGGCACCGAGGTGGATTTGGCGGAAGCGTCGCTTGCGCTGCTCACCTTCCAGCGCCGGCCGCTGTACGACGGGGACGCTTCGGCGAAGGACGCGTACGAGACGTACGATTCGCACGGTTTCGCCTACGGCCTGCGCACGGGCGGCACCTGGCAGATGGCGGCGAGCACGCTGGCGCGGTGGCAGGGTGCCGCTGACGAAGCGGACGTGCCGTACGTGACGGCCGAGGCGGCGGACTACGACTTCGAAGCGGCGGGCGCAGCCATGGACGAGGCCGCTGCCGCGGTGGCGAACGATGACGCGGTGCGCCTGGCGTCGGCCTACGAGCTGCCGTCGCCGGTCTCGAGGGACGCGGGCTATCCGCAGGAGAATCGTGCGGCGGTCGAGGCGATTCAGCAGGCGATTCTCAAGGACGGCGCGCTTGACCTGGGGATGGCGGAGCCCTTCGAGGACGATGCCTACTGGGGTCCGGGTGACGGCGCGTACCATTGGTTCTACGACGCGAGCGCGAACGGAATCTCAGCCAAGCACGCGGTGACCTTGGTGGGCTGGGACGACAGCTGCAGCCGCATGAACTTCGCCATCCCGTACACCGGCCAAGAGTTCGATGGCGACCTCGCCATGATCGTGAACGCCGATGGGACGCCGGCGTACGAGTCCGATGGAGGTGGGGACTTGTTCATCGTCCCGCGCTCGGACGGCGCGTGGCTCGTGCGCAACAGTCGTGGCGCCGACTTTGGCGAGGGCGGGTATCTGTGGGTGCCGTACTATGACGGGAGCCTGCGCGCGCCGGCGGCGTTCACCGCGGACAGCACGCCCGCCGCAGAGCGCCCGGACAAGAACTACCAGTACGACGGGCTGGCGGCAAAAGAGGTGACCAGCTGGGAGGCCGGGCTGCAGGCGGCGAACGTGTTCACGGCGAGCGGGAGCGAGGAGCTTGCGAGCGTGGGCATGTGGACGACGCGCGAGAACGCCACGGTCAGCATCCAGGTGTACACGGGCTTGACGGACGCCGCCGACCCGACGAGCGGAAAGCTCGCCGTGTCGTTCGAGGTCAGCGAGCTGTACGCGGGCTACCACACGTTCGATCTGCCCGAGTCGGTGGGGCTTTCGACGGGCGAGTCGTTCTCGGTGGTGGTAAGCGAGCACTCGTCCACCACGGCGGCAACGCCGGGCTTCGCCGTGCCCGTGGAGGCGGCCACCGTTGTCGGTTGGAATGAAGACGGCACGCCTCGCTACGATGCCAGCCCGGTGGTCGAGGAGGGGCAGAGCTTCATCTGCCAGTACGGGCACTGGTACGACGTGGCGAACACGCGCGATGCGTGGGAAGAGAGCGTGGGCGCGCCCGTGGGCAACGTTGCCGTGAAGGCGTTCACAAGGACGAGCACGGCGCCCGGCCCTGACCCTGGGCCCGACCCGGATCCCGATCCCAGCCCGGAGCCCAATCCGAATCCTGAGGCCGACCCGAAGCCGAACCCGGGTTCCAACCCCAATCCCGACCAGGGCGCCGGCCCTGCGGGCGACCAGCCCGGTGGGAACCTTGGAAATGGCGGGGCATCCGGCGGGAGCGCCGCGAAATCGAGCGCGCTTGCTGCCAAGAATGGCGCCTCGGCGCTTGGCGCGCCGAGCACGTCGGACGTCAAGACAGTATCCCTCGTGCGCACAGGAGACGATCTTCGCGAGGGCGCGGCGCTTACGCTCGCGCTCGGCGCCTTCGCCGCGTGCATCGGATGTTGGTGGGTTCGTCGTAGGACGCTGCCCTGACGCGTTCGCTCCGGCGGGGCGCGTGCTTGCGGGCATTGCGTGCGAAAGGGTTGATGATGCGGCAAGTGTTCAGCGATTCGTAACAAATCCCGGCTATACTTTGCCTCGTAAATTGAGGGCGCCACGGGCAGTGGCGCGAAGGCCAAGGCGGCATCCCGCGCAGGGAGCGCGCCGCATCCAGCCTGGCGCGAAATCCATGTCGCGCCGCCCCCGGCGTTCCTGCCGGGACGAGACCCCGAAGGGAGACTTGCACTATGTCTGAAACCCGCATTGGCATCCTGGGCTACGGCAACCTGGGCCGTGGCGTCGAGCTGGCCATCCGCCAGAATGCCGACATGAAGCTTGCCGCGCTGTTCACGCGCCGCGATCCCGCGTCCCTCACGCCGCTGACCGAGGGCGTGCCGGTCTATTCCGCCGACGCCGTGGCCGACCACGCCGATGAGATCGACGTGCTCATCCTGTGCGGCGGCAGCGCGACCGACCTGCCAGAGCAGACTCCGCGCTACGCCGGCATCTGCAACGTGGTCGACTCGTTCGACACGCACGCGAACATCCCGCAGCACTACGCCGCCGTCGACGCGGCGGCGCAGGGCGCTGGCACCGTTGCTGTCATTTCCGGCGGCTGGGATCCGGGCATGTTCTCCATCGCTCGCCTGTACGCCAACTGCATCCTGCCGGAGGGCCAGGACTACACGTTCTGGGGCCGTGGCGTTTCGCAGGGCCACAGCGACGCCATCCGCCGCGTGCCGGGCGTGAAGGACGCGCGCCAGTACACCGTTCCCGTGCCCGCCGCCCTCGAGGCCGTGCGCGCCGGCGAGAACCCGGAGCTGACCACGCGCCAGAAGCACACGCGCGAGTGCTATGTCGTGGCGGAGGAAGGCGCCGACCTGGCCGCCATCGAGAAGGCCATCGTCGAGATGCCGAACTACTTCGCCGACTACGACACCACGGTGACGTTCATCTCCCAGGAAGAGCTCGACCGCGATCATGCGGGCATCCCGCACGGCGGCTCGGTCATCCGCACGGGCAAGACCGGCGCCGAGGGGGAGGACCAGCACGTCATCGAGTTCTCGCTCAAGCTGGATTCCAACCCGGAGTTCACGGGCAGCGTGCTCGTGGCCTGCGCTCGCGCCGCGCACCGCATGGCCGAAGAGGGCCAGACCGGCTGCCGCACCATGTTCGACATCGCGCCGGCGCACCTGTCGCCGCTGAGCGGCGAGGAGCTGCGCGCCACTATGCTGTAGTTTTTGCTCCGCTGGCCCGTCGGCCAGCGGAACGTCTCGACGCTGCGGCGTGCCCCTGTCACCCCAGCGAGCCACTCAAGAGGGCCATGGCGGACCGAAGTCCAGCCGTGGCCCTCTTTCATGTCTGTCCGGGGCGTCGGACGCCCCTTGCGTGCCTTGCGAAGGCGGTCGCCCTATTTCGTGACGAATTGCGCAAAACACACCGATTGTCACCCGGCGCGCTCGCGCGCGCTGATGATGCCATGGAAAAGCACACGCGTGACCTGGTGTTTTGCGAGCGTTCTTTCGAGTGAAGGAGTGTTTTGAAGCCTTATAGGCTCGCTGCGGGGTGACAACCGGTGAGTTTTGCGCAATAAGCATCCAGATTAACGTGCACCAGCGGGCGGAGCGCTCCCGCGGGCGAGCGCGTTGTCCTTTCCGCGACGGCGAAGGGCGCACTGCGTACGGCGCTCCCACTCTGCGCGCAATGAGCCGAGGGCGCCTGCATGGTCGCCTCGGGCTCATTGCACGTTCGTGTGTGGGCGTGCGCTTCGGCGTGGAATGCGCGCCTGAGGCCGTCGTCCGTTCGCGAGCCCGCACTCGTGCCGTGTGCGGGCTCTTTCGTTCCTCCGCCGAGAACGCGCTCGGCGCCACGTTCTTATAATGTGCCATCACGCGCGTCGTGGGACGGTGTCGAACCATGGAGGCCCCGGCGCGTTTCCGCGTTTGAGCAAGGAGGAACCGCATGTTGCCTGTCTCTCGCTGCATTGCCGCGTCTTCGCGGGTGATGCTCTCGTGCGCCCTGGCGCTCACATGCCTGTCAGTGCCGCTGACTTCCTGCGCACAGCAGCCAGGGGGTGACGCGCCTGTCGCCAGCGCGGCGCTTGCCAATCCCACGCTTGTCGTGGGGTCAAACGAGCTTGTCGTCACCACCGCGCGCGAGCTCCCCACGACCATCGGCGACGATCCGAGCGAGATCGTGGTCGATTATGGGTGGGGCATGGCCGTCGCGTCCGAGGTGGAGCGCACCGACGACCACACGCTGTCGGTCGTGTTCGACGTGGCGGAGCCAGAGCCGGCGCTTGACGACGCGTCGGTTGCGGGCGACCTCACGGGAGCCGTGTCCATCCTGGGCACGGCGTTCACGGGCACCGACCTGCCTGAGGTCGAAGTCGTGCAGGATACTGAAGCCACGTCGGCGGTCGACGAGGCCACAGCTGGCGAGGGGCCGTCGAACGCTGTCTCCGATTCGGCATCCGGAGACCCTTCTGAAGACGCCGCCTCGACGTCCGACGCGTCGGCTGCGGACAAGCCGCTCGCTCCGGAGGAGCAAGCCGTTTCCGACTCGCTTGAGGAAACGGTGCGCTGCGAGTTCGCGATTGCGCGCCCTGCGCTGACAAGCCAGGCCACGGTTGCCGCGGGCGACACCGATGTCGAGCTTTCCCTCGACCTTGCCGACGCGTCCTTCGCGGATGGCGTGGGCGCAGAATCCGTTGTGCTCGACGGCGCGTTCTCCGGCATGACGGTGGCGGGCGTCGAGCGCACGGGCGATACGGCGGTCCGCGTTCAGCTTGCCGGCACGGTGCGCGAAGTGGGCGACGAAGGTCAGACGGAGGTCGACGGCTCCATCGCGCTTTCGTCCAGCGCCACGACCTCGGCTCTTGCGCCGACGGGCAGCGTCGCGCTGGGCGCCGCGGGCGCGTACCCGTACGAAGACCCCTCATGGGACGCTCGGACGGGGCTGCTCAAGATTCCCGTCGCGTTGGAAGGCTGCACGTGGCGCGAGGGGGTCTCCGCTGCCGACATCACGCTGACCGGCTCGCTTGCTGACGCGACGGTCGACCGCGTCGAGCGCTCGAACGACGACCATGCGCGCGCGACCGTGTACGTGCGCGTGGCGGACACGGAACGGCATTGGCTCGGCGGCATCGTGTTCGGCGCCGCAGCCACCTCGTACGGAAGCGAGCTGGGTGTTGACGTGGACTTCGAGACGGTGGGCCTGTTCGCCGACGTTGTCGACGCGCAGCGGTCCGACGGCACGGTGTCGCTCTCAATTCTCGCGCGGCCCGAAGGCGTCGATATCGAGCGCGTTCCTGCGCCCGAAGAGCTCGTGCTCGGCGAAGGATTCTCGCAGGCGACGGTTGCGTCCGTGGACAAGACCGACGAGGGCCTGCAGGTGCAGCTTTCGTTCGCGTCTGGTGCCTTCGAAGCGGCCGACGGGACACTTGGCACGATCACAGTGCCGGACGACTGCCTGGTCGGGGTCGCGGCCGACCTCGATCCCGGGCATTTCGTCATGAGCGTGAGCAACTTCAGGGACGATGCGGGCGATGCCGCCGCCCTTGACGCTGCTGCGTCTTATCGCGGCGACACGGTTCTGTCGGCGGCGGTGTACGTGCCTGGCCAGGCGCAGTTCGCGCAGGCGGACTTCGTGGAAGCGGCGTCGTCCACGGTCCTTGGCTGGGTGCGCAGCGGTGTCAGCCAGCTGGCGGGCTCGCGCTTTGCGAGCGTGGGTGACTCCATTCTGTCGTTCCTCGGCATTCCGAACACGAGCACTGAGGCGGAAATCCTCAAGGAGGTCCGCGAGATTAAGTCCCAGATGGCCGAGGTCAGCAACCGCCTTGATTCCATCGACCGCGATATCGTGAAGCTTATTAACTCCGTGGAAACGGGGACGTTCCGGAATCAGATGACCGATTTCGAGAACGGCTACCTGGCCCTGAACGGCGCGCTCGGTGGGTACCAAAGTGCGCTGTCCACGCTGCTGGAGCAGGAGGCCCAGATGGCCGACGCGCCCGACGACGAGGCGCTGCGCGCGGATTACGATGCGGGGTACGCTAGCTTCGCGAGCCAGGTGAACCGGGGCTGGTCGTGGCACACCTCCACGATTGCGTTCGGGTCGAAGCTCTCCTCGAGCGCCGCGGGAACGGGCGAAGGCGCGCTCGCCGCGCACGAGAAGTGGTTCACGACGCACTATAACTGGGAGAGCCAAATTTACGAGGAGCGGTGCCGATTCTACCTCTATTCATTCGGCACGTACCTACAGGCGGCGACCGTCGACGCTGCGGCACTGAACTACGCCATCGTGCACGCTCCGTCGTCCGCCGACGCGGCGCAGGCGCAGACGCTGCTCAACAACCTGAGCACCCAGATTGCCACGGTGAGCAAGCTGGCGGAGGAGTACGCCGTCCATCAGCTCGCCCCGGGCTACGACGTCAACCTGCGCGCCAATGTGGCGTTCCAGACCACTGTGGAGAAGGCCTCGTACTCCACCCGCGAAAGCGAGCTCTTGCCTCGCGCGGAGGTGTGGCGAAGGACACGCGTGCTTCAGCTTGCGAAACAAGACGCCAGGGGCGACTACGTGTTCACCGCGGACGACCTCGGCATCGTAAGCGACGATGTGGCGGCGACGGTCATGAAGTACAGCTCGGCGAGCAGCCTCGTGGAGGAGCTGCGCAGCGTAGGGACGTTCACGGTGCCAGCGAACGCGCCCAATGCCGCCGTGACGTCGACGTTCACCGTCAATAACGGGTTCGTGAACGTCGGAGCTGGCAATAAGTGGGACTTTTACACGGTGTATTACCACCTGTTCACGAAATCGGCGGAAAAGAGGCGTTTCGACAATATCGCCGTTGCCGGAAGCATCGGCAACTATCACGGTGAGACCGACTTGAGCCGCGTCAATGTCACGGGAAACAGGAGCGCCCGACCAGGCGAGGAGAAGTTCGATGCGTCGGTCATCCGGACGCGCGCGGTCGGCGACGACATCTACGTGCCCGAGGCGGCGGGAAGCGGGGGCACGGTGGCCTAGCGTGTCCGTTGGCATCCACGGCGAAGCGCGCCCGCGGGTGGAGCGCTATCGAAAGTACGCACGTTACGGTGCGCGCGCCAAATGCGCGCACCGAGCGGCCAGGGCAGTTGGCTGCTCGCGCTGAAGGTGGCCAGGGTGATTGGCCGCTTGCGCTGAAGGCAGTCAGGGCGGTTAGCCCTTCGCGCCGAATTGCTCAAAAGGTACCGATTCTCACCTAGCAATCGAGTTCGCGGCGAATGGGGCATATCGTCAAGAGCGCTTGAACAGGTGTTTTGCGGCATGGCTTTGAGCAAGGCGAGCATTTCGGTGCTGCGCGGGCCCATCCCGGGGTGACAACCGGTGAGTTTTGCGCACTGGCCGAGTGCGTCGACGTGCATCAGCGAGCGGTGGCGGCAGACGGCGGCAGGCGGCGGCAGACGGCGGCAGGCGGCGGCGAGGTGCGCCTGTGTCAGGGCCGAGTCTCTGGGTGCCTCCGAAGTGGGCGTTTTGCTATCATAGCCTCCGTGTGATTCGGGAGGGTTCTCCACGCGCTCCTGGCTTCGCTCTCGCATGCCTTGTCCAGACAACACGTCGTTGAAAGCATGCTGTTCCTTACCCGGGGAATAGAGGGCGTCACCTGCCGGACTCGTGGGATCCTCCATCTAAGAAAAAGGATTGCAGATGACCCAACACGTGACCGAAAAGGACGTGCGCGACATCGCGACGTACACGCGGATCGCGCTTTCCGACGAAGAGCTGCCGCAGATGACGAAGGACCTGAACGACATCATCGAGAGCCTCAAGCCCATCACCGAGTACGACCTCGAGGGCGTGGAGCCCACGTTCCATCCCATCGGCAGCCTGTCGAACGTCATGCGCGAGGACGTGGAGACCACGTCGTTCACGCAGGAGGAGGCGCTCTCCAACGCTCCGAAGCAGCAGGACGGCTGCTTCTTGATCCCGGCTATCCTGGGCGGAGGTGACCAGTAATGGCAGCATTCGGCGCCATGGGCGTCCGCGAGGTCCGCGCGGGCCTCGCCGCGAAGGAGTTCTCCGCGCGTGAGGTGGCCGAGGACGCGCTTTCCCGCATCAAGGCGGTCGACCCGCAGATTCATGCGTTCCTCGAGGTGACGGAGGAGGCGGCCTACGCGCAGGCCGCGAAGGTCGACGAGGCCATCGCGGCCGGCCGCCTGGCTGAGATGGGGCCGCTCGCGGGCGTGCCTGTGGCCTTCAAGGACAACATGAACATGGAGGGCACGCACACCACGTGCTCCTCCCGCATGCTCGAGAACTACGTCTCGCCCTACACTGCCACCTGCGTGGCGAACACCATTGCCGCCGGCGGCATCCCGCTCGGCAAGCTCAACATGGACGAATTCGCGTTCGGCTCCTCGACGGAGAGCTCGGCGTTCGGCATCACGCGCAATCCATGGGACCTCGAGCGCGTGCCCGGCGGCTCCTCCGGCGGCTCGGCCGCGGCGGTGGCGGCAGGCCTTGCCACCATCACGCTGGGCTCCGACACGGGCGGCTCCATCCGCCAGCCGGGCAGCTTCTGCGGCATCGTGGCGGTCAAGCCCACGTACGGCACGGTCTCGCGCTACGGCGTCGTTGCGTTCGGCTCCTCGCTCGACCAGGTGGGCCCCTTCGCTCGCTCGGTGGAGGATGCCGCGCTCGCGCTCAACGCGCTGGCCGGCCATGACCCGCTCGACTGCACGAGCCAGGACATCCGCGCCGATTTCACGGCCAACCTGGCCGAAGGCGCCAAGGGCCTGAAGGTGGGCATCGTCCCGGCGTTCATGGAGGCCGAAGGCCTGGACGCCGAAGTCCGCGACAAGGTGGCCGAGGCCGCCCGCCAGCTCGAGCAGCTGGGCGCGGAGCTCGTGGAGGGCGACCTGCCGAACGCGCAGGCCGCCATGAGCGCGTACTACGTGCTGGGCCCCTGCGAGGCGTTCTCCAACCTGGCCCGCTTCGACTCGGTGCGATACGGCTACTGCGCTGAAGGCCACAAGGACCTGGGCGGCCAGTACGAGGACAGCCGCGCCACCGGCTTCGGCCCCGAGGCGCGTCGCCGCATCATGCTGGGCAGCTATTTGCTCTCCGCGGGCGTCTACGAGAAGTACTACTACCCGGCGCAGCAGGTGCGCACGCTCATCACGCAGGACTACGTCCGCGCGTACGAGAAGGTGGACGTCATCCTAGCGCCCGTCTCGCCGCGCACAGCGTTCAAGTTCGGCGAGATCAGCGATCCGACGACCATGTACCTTTCCGACATGTTCACCATCTCCATCAACATCGCGGGCAACGGCGGCATGAACATGCCGGTGGGCCTGGGCGCTGAGTCGGGCATGCCCGTGGGCGTCCAGCTCATCTCCCCGCAGTTCAAGGACGAGAACATGCTGCGCGCGGCGGCCGCGCTCGAGACGGTCTACGGGCCGGCTCCGGTGGCTCCGGCGTTCTGCCCGGAAAGGTAGGCGAGAGGCGACTATGAAGAAGCTCGAAGAAGTCCTGAAGGACTGGGAGGCGGTCATCGGACTGGAAATCCATGCCGAGTTGACCACGCTCACCACGAAGATGTTCTGCGGCTGCAAGCTGGAGTTCGGCGCCGCGCCGAACACGCACACCTGCCCGGTGTGCCTGGGCCTGCCCGGCGCGCTGCCGGTGCCGAACAAGGCGGCCATCGAGTCCATCGTGCTGGCCGGCCTGGCCACGAACTGCGACATCGAGAAGCACTCGATGTTCTACCGCAAGAACTACATGTACCCCGACATGGCGAAGAACTTCCAGACCACGCAGGGTCCGGTCGCGTTCTGCATGCGCGGCCATCTGGACCTGGACGTGGACGGCGCGGCGGCCAAGGAGCGCTATCGCCTGGAAGAGCTGGCCGAGGGCGAGTCCGAGGGCAACATCACGCGCACGGCCGACGGCTACACCGCGCACGTGGGCATCACGCGCATCCACATGGAAGAGGACGCGGGCAAGATGGTGCACATCGGCGGCGGCGAAGGCCGCATCGCCGGCGCCACGCACTCGCTCGTGGACTACAACCGCGCCGGCACGCCGCTCATAGAGCTCGTGACCGAACCTGATTTGCGCACGCCGGAGGAAGCGCGCCTGTTCATGCAGAAGCTGCGCCAGATTTACCTGGCCATCGGCATCTCCGACTGCTCCATGGAGGAAGGCTCCTTGCGCTGCGACGGCAACGTGAGCCTGCGCCGCCGTGGCAGCACGCAGTTCGGCACGAAGACCGAGCTCAAGAACATGAACAGCTTCAAGAACCTCCATGACGGCCTGGCCTACGAGATCTGCCGTCAGGCGGAGGTGCTGGAAGAGGGCGGCATCATCTACCAGGAGACGCGTCACTGGGACCCCTCCGCCAAGCGCACCATCGTCATGCGCGTGAAGGAGACGGCGGACGACTACCGCCTGTTCCCCGAGCCCGACCTGGCGCCCTACGACCTCTCCGACGAGTTCATCGAGCGCGTGCGCGCGAAGCTCCCGGAGCTGCCCGACCAGAAGGCGAAGCGCTACGAGGCGAACTTCGGCCTGTCCGCGTACGACGCGCGTCATCTGGTGGAGCATCGCGCCACCGCGAACTTCTTCGAGGCCTGCATGCAGCAGGCTGGCGACGACGCCGCGAAGCTGGCGAAGCCGGTGGCGAACCTCGTGATCAACGACGTGGCGGCGCGCATGAACGCCGACGAGTCGTTCGATCTGGCCGCGTGCCCGCTCACGCCGGCGCGCGCCGTGGAGCTCGTGAAGCTACTGGCCGAGGACGCCATCTCCTCGAAGCAGGCGAAAGAGGTCTTCGCCGCCGTGCTCGACGAGGACAAGGACCCTGCCGCCATCGTGGAGGAGCGCGGCATGAAGCAGGTCTCCGACACGGGCGCCATCGAGGCCGTGGTGGACACGGTCATCGCCGCGCACCCCGACGAGGTGGCCCGCTACAAGGAAGGCAACCAAAAGCTCATCGGGTTCTTCGTGGGCCAGTGCATGAAGGAAATGCGCGGCCAGGGCAACCCGAAGGTCATCAACCAGCTGCTCGCGCAGAAGCTTTCGTAGTCGCGCCGTTGGCGAGTTCCGTGGCCCCGCCCGCGTACGGTCGACGTCTCGGCTCGATGTCCCTTTGAGGAATCGGGCTGGGGCGCGACCCCTGGCAGGCGGGGCTGCTTTATGCTTATTTCCGCTGGTAATAAAGGGCTTCCCACCATTTCAATAACTTTTTGAACAGGTTGACCCTCCTTGGTGGTGCCGGCATGATAGGCGGGCTGTTTTTATCCGCTCGCCGATACTTCCTGCCGTTGGCGAGCCAATCCAAGGAGGGTACATGGAGATTTCCGCAGGGAAGAAGTATGCCGCCGAGGCGCTCGGCACCTTCGTGCTGACGCTGTTCGGTTGCGGCAGCGCCGCTATCGCCGGCGCGACGCTCGGCACGCTCGGTATCGCGTTCGCGTTCGGTCTGTCCATCGTCTGCATGGCGTTCGCCATCGGCAACATCTCGGGCTGCCACATCAACCCGGCCGTCTCGCTCGGCGTGTTCCTAGACGGTCGCATGAGCGCCAAGGACCTGGTGGGCTACTGGGTTGCCCAGTTCGTCGGCGGCCTGGTCGCCGCCGCTGTGCTGCTGCTCATCGTCAACACGTGCGACCTGGGTGGCGCGCTGCAGACCGGCCTGGGCTGCAACGGCTTTGACGACGCTTCCACCGTGGGCCTGGGCATGTTCGGCGCTGTGCTCGTCGAGATCATCCTGACCTGCTTCTTCGTGCTCACCATTCTGGGCGTGACCGCCGACGAGAAGGCCTCGCCGTTCGCGGGCATCGTCATCGGCCTCACGCTGACCTTCGTGCACATCATGGGCATCCCGCTGACGGGCACCTCCGTGAACCCGGCCCGCAGCTTCGGCCCGGCCGTCATGATGGCCACCCAGGGCGACACGACCGCGCTGTCCCAGGTGTGGGTGTTCATCGTGGCCCCGCTCGTGGGCGCCGCCCTGGCCGCGCTCATCTACCGCGCGCTGTACCGCAACAACCAGTAACAAATGTGTGCACTGGGCGGTGCGTCGAAACGCGCGCTGCCCGGCCGCGCTGAAACCGGTATCATCGAAAGCCGTCGTGCCTCTGGCGCGGCGGCTTTCCGCGTAGGACGAGGCAAGAAGGAGCCCCATGAAGATCAACCACGCCATCCTGCACGTGCTCGACTTCACGTCGTGCGTGAACGTGTTCGCGGAGGAAGAGTTGGACCTGTCGGCGAAGAACGCGAAGAACTTCGTCGGCCGGCATGCGGCGAAGGTCTTGGGCAACATCGACAACAAACGTGGCGTCTTCCTGCCCGAGAGCGGCTTCGCCGGCGAGCTGCAGGCGTACCTGCGCGGCGAGCTTGACTTCGTGGACTTCTCCGCGCAGATCGCCGCGTTCGTGGGCGAGGAGCTGGAGCGCGCGGAAAAGGCGGAGTCCACCGACGTGCTCGTGGTCGATTTCGAGCACGAGGACGAGAAGCCGGCGGGCGAGCTTGACGACGAAGAGGCCGAGGCCGCGTACCGTGGGCGCGCTCGCCGCTACTTCGCGTTCATGCTGCTCGAGAGCAAGCCTGCCTACGTGCACGAGGTGCGGCGGGGCGACTCCGGCCTGCAGCAGTGCGACATCGCACGCCATCACGCCACGCTGCCGGGCCCTTCGCAGAAGGTTTCGTCGTACGCCGTCATCGACGTGCGCTCAGGCGCCGTGCAGTTCTGCGACAAACCGCGCAAAATCGCGGGCGAGGAGCGCTGGCTCGTGCCCGACGGCCTGCTGCAGTGCTCCATGGAGGCTTCCAGCAAGGAGGCCATCCAAGCGGTAACGCGCATCGTGGAGGACGTGGCGGAGGAGTACGGTGCGAACGCCGCCACGGCGCTGTCCAAAGCGAAGGCGTACGTGTCCGAGAACGTGGCGGAGTTCGACGGATTCTCGCCCGAGGACATGGGCCGCGAGGTCTTCGGCGAGGGCTCGCCGCTGCTCGATCGCTACGAGGCGGCGGTGGCGGAGGAGGGGCTGCCCGAGCGCGTGAGCGTGGAGAAGGCGGCCGCCAAGCGCGTGGCGCGCAACCACAAGATCCGCACCGACACGGGCATCGAGATCACCTTCCCGGCCGAGTACGGTCGCAACCCGGACTTCATCGAGTTCACGAGCGGCCCCGACGGCCTGATCTCCATCGAGCTCAAGAACATCTCGCACATCGAGAACCGGTAAGGCGTCGTAGGCGGCATGCCGGCGCGGGCGTCTCTCAGGTTTTTCTCAGGCGTGTCGGGCATGATGCGGGCATGGCAAGAAAGGCTCCACGAGCACGACGAAGTCGACGACACGATGGAGAGGAGACCACGATGAAAAAGACCGCCACCGCCGCCAAGCTCACCGCCGTTGGGCTTGCCGCCTTGCTCGCACTGTTCACGATGGGCGTGCTTGCCGGATGCTCCGCTGCAGGCGCGGACGACCGCAACGTCACGAAGGCAACCGGGTCCAGCTCTGCGCAGGTTGGGGAAATCTCCGACGACCGCGATGATGATGCCGACGACCGCGATGACGACGTCGACGACCGCGATGACGATGCGGATGACCGGGGAGGCGCTGTTCCCGCAGCAGCCCCCGCTTCCACTGCGGCCCCTGCTCCCGTTGCGGGAGACGACTGGGACGACGACGCCGACGATCGCGATGACGACTGGGACGACGGCGACGATCGCGATGACGACTGGGACGACGGCGACGACGATCGGGACGATGGTGACGACGACGGCGCCGACGATGACCGGGACGACTGAGCGCCACAGGATGTCGGCTGACGCGGTGCTTCGGTAAATGCAAACCATGCGTAAAGCATATGAAAAGAGCAGGTAAAATCTGACGCGAAACAAAGCCTCGGGGGAGTCCGCGACGTGAGCTGGCTCCCCCTGTCCGTACAATCGTGCCATCGAACACGCACGCGAAGCCGTGCCCGGCCGTGAGGTCGGCCGTGCACGCCGGTGAAGCGCTTCGCACCGATCGAAGGGGCACGATATGCGCATCCTTATCGTGGAGGACGAGAGGAACGTAACCTCGTATTTGCAAACGAGCCTGGAGGCGGAAGGCTTCGCCGTCGACATTGCCGAAGACGGCGAAGCGGGGCTTGGGTTGGCGCTCACCAATGCCTACGACGCCATCACGCTCGACATCATGCTTCCGGGAATGAACGGGTACCGCGTGTGCGAGGAGATTCGCAATGCAGGCGTCGAGACTCCCATCCTCATTCTGACCGCGAAAGACGGAGAGTACGACGAAGCTGACGCGCTCGACATCGGCGCCGACGATTTTCTGCGCAAGCCGTTCTCGCTCGTTGTGCTCATCGCGCGCCTCAGGGCGCTTCTGCGGCGCGGCGCAGGCCGCGCGAAGGCGTCTTTGCGCGTGGGGGATTTGGAGCTCGACCTTTCAACGAAATGCGCGGTGAGGTCCGGTCGGCGCATCGAGCTCACCCCGCGCGAGTTCGCCTTGCTGGAATACCTCATGTACAACGCCGGAACCGTGCTCACGAAGGCGCAGATCCTCGATCACGTCTGGTCGCCCGGGTTCCTCGGCGAC
>ERZ827512.1209-NODE-1209-length-27257-cov-4.370745_pt1 | contig 27257 bp, 28 predicted proteins | sample MGYA00519916_ERZ827512 | MGnify/ENA primary metagenome ERZ827512 (study PRJEB31778, sample SAMEA3449335) | human gut metagenome | biome: human gut; feature: human-associated habitat; material: faeces | place: United Kingdom | collected 2010/2012 ... | reverse complement strand
GCGGCGGTGGCCGACCGCGTGACGGGCCGTGCCGCGGCGCTGCTCTACGCCGGCGCGGGCGTGACGGCCGTCTACGCCGCCGTGCTTTCCGAGGAGGCGCTCGACGCGCTCCGAAAGCACCGCATCCACACCGAATACGATACGCTCGTGCCCCGCATCGCCAACCGCGCCGGCGACGGGCTTTGTCCGATGGAAACCGCCGTGCTCGGCATCGACGACCCGGCGGAGGCCCGCCGCGCGATCGAACGGAAGCTGGCCGAGTTGTCCGCAGCCCCGCCGTCCGAGCCGCCCCGCTGACGCGCGCAGCAGCAGAACGCGCTCTGCGAACGAGACAGCGTGAATACAACCGTGAACCGGCACAGTGCGTCCCACCCTTGTGCCGGTTCTTGCATCGTTTGCGCAAGGAAGCGCGTCCCGGAATCAAAGCGGCAAGCCGAATTGCACTTACCATAATTTTTGTTGAAGCTCCTACAAACAATGTCAATGTATATAAATTGAAGTCAAACCATTCGAAAAAATGTTGACATTTGCATCGAAATGTGGTAAAATTTATAAGGATAGAAATACCTCCGAGGACAATACCTCCGAGGACAATACCTCCGAGGACAATACCTCCGAGGGCTAACAATGGCTGATACTCGGAGGATGAAACGGAAATATAAATGATCTTCTTCGAGTTAGCAATACAGACTTGAAGGAGGTCTATTTTTATGAAGAAAAAGAAATTTCTTGGGGTACTGCTGGCTTTGTGTATGATAGTGGGAACGCTGTCTGTTGCTGCATTCGCACAAGAAAACACAGTCGATGCTTGGGACGGAACGGTTGACACGAGCTGGTATACTGCAGCTCCGGACGCGACAGAGTATCATATAACCACCGCGGAACAGTTAGCGGGGATGGCGGTACTTTTAGATCAGGATATGTATTCCTTCAGAGACAAAACAATCTATTTAGAAACAGATGTAGATTTGCAGAATAAGCCTTGGACGCCAATCGGCAATAATTTTTCAGATCAGTCAGGAAATAATTATAACCGTTTATCCGGTGCTGTTTTCAACGGGAACGGACATATCATTTATAATTTATTTATTGACGCTTCCAAACTGGAGCATACAGGTGAAGCAAATTGCGGTTTTTTTGGTTTTGTCGAAAACAGCAGTATTTCAAATCTTGGAATAGAGAACGGCGTTCTTCTAAATGAAGTCGGAGGATATGAAGACGGCCTGCTTGCAGGGAAAATGAACGACTGTAATGTATCAGATTGCTATGTGACGGGAAAAATTACAGAAAAAGGCAGCATAAACTGCATAGGCGGTATGATAGGTCAAATTTACAGTGGAAGCAGTTCAAAGCCTGTAATTTTGGAACGTTGCTATGCAAATGTCGAAATCATTGCAGGTGAAAATACAAATGCTACGATTGGCGCCCTTTGTACGGGGAGTTTATGGTCACGCACACAAGATTTAATTATTCGGGACTGTTATAGCAATGGAACAATTCAATCGAACAGTAATCAGGCGAACGTGGCAGGATTGGCGGCGCTCATCAACTGGATGCCGATTTATGGACAGAAGAATCCGGAAGAAGCGAGCCGCGGGATTATTGAAAGCTGCTACAGCACAGTTGAAATTACTTCAAGCGGTTATACGGCGGACTTCGCAATCATTGACGGAAGTGTGAAAAATAGCTGCTGGATAAAATCGTCCGATTACGGTTGTTTGGAAGGTACGGATACATGTACGCAGGAAGATAACTGCAAGGCGTTTTCAGATGGTTTGGCAGAGGACTCTTTGGATATTCTTATTGCAGAACGTGAAAGCAGTCCGTGGGTTGCGTTTATTGCAGAAAAAGGCCCCATTCTTTCTACCGAGGCCAATAAGTACCCCGCGGATTACACCGCAGTAGATGCAGCCATTGCAAAGGCAGAAGCTTTGAATAAAAGTAATTACAAGGACTTCTCCGCCGTTGAGACCGCTGTTGCCGCTGTTGTCCGTGGAAAGAATATCGCCGAGCAGACTGCGGTAGACGATTATGCAGCCGCTATTGAAAACGCAATCGCCGCACTGACGTACAAAAGCGCCGATTACGGCAAGGTGGAGGAAGCAATCGCCAAGGTTCCCGCCGACCTTTCGCTTTACACCGATGCGACCGTAAAAGCCCTGAACGATGCGAAAAACGCCGTTGTTCGCGGCAAAAACATCACCGAGCAGGAAACGGTTGACGCTATGGCAAAAGCCATCAACGATGCGGTCTCCGCATTGGAAGCAAAACCGACTCCCGAGCCAGACGATTCGGATAGTCCGCAGACCGGCGACAACAGCAATATATGGCTGTGGCTTGGTTTGATGCTCCTGTCCTGCGGCGGTGTGATTGGCACAACCGTGTACAGCAAAAAGAGAAAAGCAGCCAGATAACCCCCTTATACAGAGCAGCGGCGATATCCTTTTGGTATCGCCGTTGCTTTTTGTGTTATTCCATAGCGCTTCCCTCTCTTTTTCGCTTCAATATATTCGCTTGCGCCCGCCCTGACAGACGGCGCAGCAGCAGAACGCGCCCCGCAAAAACGGGGCGCGTCTTTTTTATTCCTTTTGCGGCAGTTGTTTATACGTCATCACAATGAGCAGCGCCGAGAGAAGCGCCGTCAGCACGTCCGACACGGGCATCGAGTAAAGCACGCCGTCCAGCCCGAAAAAGACCGGCAGCAGCACCGCAAACCCGACGCCGAACACGATTTCGCGCGCCATCGACAGCAGCGTCGAGGCGACCGCCTTCCCCATCGCCTGCAAAAAGATAAACACGGCCTTGTTCACACAGGCCAGCGGCAGCATACAAAGGTAGACGCGAAAGGCTTTCACGGCGAATTCCGTATAATATACGCTCTCGTTCTTCGCGCCGAAAATCGCGATGAGCTGTCCCGGCAGCAGCTCCGCGACCGCCAGCGCCGCCAAGCCGACGACCGCCTCCGCCCACAACAGCCGGGTGAACAGCTTTCGGACGCGGTCCCGCCGTCCCGCGCCCATATTGAAGCCGACGATCGGGATGCAGCCCGCCGCCATACCGATCACGATCGATATGACGATCTGGAACACCTTCATCACGATGCCGACGACGGCCATCGGAATCTGCGCGTACGGCGCCTGCCCGAACACGGCGTCCGCAGCGCCGTACTTGCGCAGCATGTTGTTGATGGCCGCCATCGCCGCGACCAACGAAACCTGTGAAAGAAAGCTGCAAATCCCCAGCGACAGCGTGCGGCCAATGATTTTCGGATTCAGCCGGAAGCACGCCCGGGAAAGCGCGGCAGACTTCATACGCCGCAGGTACCACACCGCCGCAGCCGCCGTCACAAGCTGCCCGATGACGGTCGCCACGGCCGCCCCGGTCATACCGGCGCGGAAAACAAAAATAAAGATAGGGTCAAGCACGAGATTGACGACGGCGCCGGCCAGCGTGGAAGCCATTGCGAAGCGCGGGCTGCCGTCCGCGCGGATAATCGGATTCATCGCCTGCCCGAACATATAAAACGGCACGCCGAGCGCAATCCAGAAAAAGTATTCCTGCGCATACGCGTAGGTTTCCTCGTTGACCCTGCCGCCGAACAGCGCAATCAGCGGTTCAGCGAACAGCAGATACACGGCGGCCAGCAGCACGCCCGAAAGGACGGTCAGCAGCACCGCGTTTCCTATGCTGCGTCCGGCGTCGCGGGCGTTGCCCCGTCCGAGGCTCAGGCTGACAAAAGCGCAGCATCCGTCCCCAATCATCACGGCCACGGCGAGCGCGATGACCGTCAGCGGAAAGACGACGGTGTTGGCCGCGTTGCCGTAGGAGCCGAGATAATCGGCGTTGGCGATAAAAATCTGGTCGACGATGTTGTACAGAGCGCCGACAAGAAGCGAGACGACGCAGGGCACGGCATAGCCGCGCATCAGCCGGCCGAGCTTCTCCTCGGCAAGATAGGCCGGGTTTTGGTATTCCATTTTTCCATTCCTCCCCAAAAACAGCAAAAAAAGAAATGCGCTCGTCCAAAACTGGACTTACGCATTTCTGCTGCTCGTTGCGTCTATTTTAGCACAAAACGGCGTCTTTTGCAAGCGGGAAACGAAAATTTCTCGCCGTATGCGCGGTTATTTTCCCTCCGGCCTGTACCGATTTTGGGTGAAAAGGTAGGTGTTGTGATACACGTCGTTGAGCGTCCTGTCGGCCGACCTGTACGCCTCATAGAACTCGCCCGGACCGCCGCCCTGATAGTACATATGCACCGAATCCATAAAACCGGTCTCGGCGCCGACGCGCAGATAATCGTTGTATTTGGCGACATACGCCTCGCTCGTGCCGCCGATCTCCATCTCCACGCACATCCCGTACTTCTTCGTGATCTCGGCGGCGGAATGGATCAGATCGACGCCGTCGTCGCGGAACGAATGGTTGGGCTGCATGCAAGCGTAATCAACGCCGTATTCCCACCACTTGTTGTAGCCGCTGGCGCGGTAGTAGGGAATCCAGATCGTCTTGTAGCCGAGCGAACGCACATAGTCGGTCGTCCACTGAATCATTTCCTTCTCGTCGCGGTCGGAGATGAGGATGGACTCCTCGAACCAATAAAACCCGCACAGCTCGCTGTACTGGTAGTTGCGGCTCCGGAACAGCGCAAGCTGCGTGTCGATGAGCCACTTGATGGCCTTCTTGCGGTCCTTCAGCTTGGACATATCAAGGAAGTCGCCGTCGCCGCACAGGTCGCCGAACTTCGTCTGGATTTTGAACGGATAGAGGATGGAGAGGAACACCTTCGCCCGCCGGTCCGACGTGTCGCCCAGCCGGCGCTTGGTCTCACCGAAAGCGAAATCCAGCGCGTCGGTGTTGTAGCCGGTCGCAAACGTGTTGTCGACATACATCCTCCACAGGTCGGCGTTGCACGCGGGCACCCGCATCGGGAACGCCGCGAACGGCAGGAAGAGGTACGCGTCGAAGAAATAGTCGCACAGCCGTCCCCCGCGGTCGTAATAGCCCACATAGGGGAGGAACTGCTCCACGGTCCAGCGGCCCTGATCCTCGCGGCCGGGGTGGCAGTTGTAGGCCAGCAGCAGCTCGCGGATGCCCATAAAGTCCTCGGGCATCAGCCAGCGGTCCACTCTGCGCTCTTTTTTGCGGCGGGGACGCGTGGGCTTGAGCGGCCGCGCGGCGCGCTGAAGCACCTTCGTGCCGTACACCTCAAGCTGCCCGATGAACACCCAGACGTCCAGTTCGAACGAAAACCGGACGAACCGCGCGGCCAGCTTTTCCCCGAAGTCCTTTTTATAATCCAGAATCTCGTCGGGGTCCCGGGCGTAAAACTGCTTGTTGACAAAGACCTTTTCCCAGCTTTTCCCGTCCTCCGAAAGCGCCACGGTGAATTCGGACGGGTAGTACACGCCGCCCTCGGCCTTGTGCATCAGCACGACGCGGAAGCCCGTCACCGTCGAGGTGTGCCGGAGGTCGAAAATCACCTCGCGCGACTGCCCGCGGGCGAACTTGAACCACTTTTTCTCGTCGTAGTCGATCTTCTTCGGCACCCTGCCGTCGGTGAGCACGCCGCACGCCGGCTGCGAATTGAGCGTACCGGCGGTGACGTCGTCCTCATCCCCCGCGGTGATGCGCGGCGTCAGCCCGCGGATCAGATTCTGCACCTTGCGGTAGTCCTTTTCGCTGCTGTCCCAATACGACGGCGCATCGACGACAGGCAGCTCTGCCGGGTCGTTTCTGTAAATCATATTCTGCCCTTGTCCTTTCTTTTTTCATTCGCAGCCCGCGGCGGCTGCCGTTTTTTTCCTTTGCAGCTATCATAGCACATCGGCGCCCGCTTTGCAAGGGGCAGGACGGCGAAAAAGGTCGGCAGGCGCATTTTTTTACTCGTTTTTTACGCAAAAAAGTGCTCTGTAAAATACAGGTAAAGCAAAATATAAAATTCTTCGTTAAAACTATTGACAAAACGAACGCGACGGCTTATAATAGGAACATAAAACCTCGCCCCGACGAACGGGGCGGAAACGTAAAGAAAGGAAACATAACCATGAAAAAGGCACTTGCTCTTGTGCTTGCGGCCGCCTTCTGCGCCGCTTGCTTCGTGCTCACCACGGGCGCTGTTGCTGAGAACGAGCTGTCGTTCCTGCCGAACGACAAAAGCAACAACACCGCTACGGGTTGTGAGTACAAAATCAACGATGACGGCAGCGTTACCGTTACGCTGACCGCCGCTACCGCTTCTCTGAAGGCTGTTTTCAACGATGGTTCGCAGCTTTTCGATAACACCATCGAAATGAAAGAAGACGGTCAATACGTTGCCGTTTCCTATGCAACGACTGGAACCGCCAAGCTCGAGACCAGCACGCTCACGCACTACACTCGCAAAGACAAACCCACTGTTGATGCGCCCGGCGATCTCTATCTGAACAGCATGTCCGCTGATGCTGCCTATGAACAGTACCGTGGCAACGAGGGCGAGAACTGCTTCACTTGGGATCTTCGTGCTTATTTGAATTCTCAGGAAGGCAAAAGAATGCCTGATGACGGTATTGTTCAGATCGTAGATACAACCTTCAACTTCACGGGTGCAGTCGGCGACACCATCACGCTTTACAAGTATGGTATCTATGCTGACGTTCCCGAAGATCTCGGCAAGGAAGACGAGGGTTCGACCGACGAATCCACGACTGACGAGTCCAAGACCACCGACGAATCCAAGACTACGGACGAATCCAAGACCACTGACGAGTCCAAGCCTGCGGAAGAGTCTACGAAGCCGGTCGAGTCTACGACGGAGTCCTCCAAGACCCCTGTGACGGGCGATGCCGGTGTGGCCGCTATCGTCGTGCTTGCGGTTGTTGCCGCTGCCGGCGCCGCTGTGGTCATCCGCAAGAGAGGCTAATCGCAGCAAAAAAGGGAATCGGTAGATCTGCGTAAGACGGATCCTCCCGTAACCTGCTTGTGTCGAAGCGACGCTTCGGCTACCCCTATGCAAGATACGGTGCAGCCCGCGCGGGCTGCACCGTTTTCTTTTATCCCCGCTCCCGAAACGGACCGGCTGCGCCGGAACGTCAGACAGGCCGGCGTACAAAACCAAGTCCTGTGAAGGACAGGCGCGCGCAAGCGTCCGCTGTGAAAAACAGGCGTGTAAAAGCATCCTCTGTGAAGCGGGCGTACAAAAGCGGTCTTAGCGAAAAGACGATTTGCAGAAGCGGCCGCCGTGAAAAGGCGGCATACAGAGCCAGCCGCGGCGGAAAAGCCGTGGTTCAGAAGCATTTGCCGTGATAAGCCGTCGCACAAACGCGGCCGCTGCGAGAACTGCCCGCCGCCGGCCGGTTTGCGCCGGCGCGCCGGCGCAAACCGGCGGCGACAACGCGGCGTATCCTGCCGGAACGGAAAGCAGACGTGCCGCAGACGTATAGGACGGTCCCTTCGGGCGAACCCCTACCCGCCTTTCCATAGCGGTGTCCTCCTGCACATCGGCCCCTTTTTCGGAAGTATAAACGGCTCCGATGAATCGCGGTCCCGTTTTTCAAACCGGCCCGACCGCGGCCGACAGCTCATTTTCAAAGCCTATGCCGTGTGCTGTAAAACTTTGTTCAAGTCTCTGCCGAAGAGGCTCGATTTTTTTGCAATTCCGATAGGATTTTATCCGAAACGCATTGACAAACGCGCCCGCTTGGCCTATAATAATTCCCCGAAAGCAAGACAAGCAAGCTATTTTTGGATCGAGAAGGGAAAGCATGAGCAAAAGACGAAAAAGAATATCGCTCGCCGTATGGCTGGCGCTGATTCTGCTCACCCTCGCGGGGGTGTTCCTGACGGACAGCGCCGGACAGAGCGAGAGCATACAGGAATTGATGCGGGACGCGGTTCTGCACGACGGCAATCAGATCGATTTGTTCGGTCTGCGGGTCAATCCCGGCCTGATTTCGGCGTTCACGGTGACGGCGCTGCTCTTAATCGGCGCGCTGCTGATCCGCATTTTTGTGATTCCGAAATTCAAATATGTTCCGGGGAAGTTTCAGCTTCTTTTGGAACAGCTCGTGGGCTTCTTCGACGGCCTTGGAAAAACCAACAGCCCGCACCGCCACGGCTTTCTGAATGTGTATCTATTCAGTGCGGGCGTTTATATTTTTTTCGGCACGTTGTTTGAGCTGTTCGGCCTGCAGGCGGCGACCACCCGCGGCACGCCGATTTCGCTGCCCGCGCCGCTGTCCGACATCAACGCGGCCATCGCGCTGGGCTGCCTGTCGTACATCGTCATCCTGTCGGGCGGCATTGTCGGCAACGGGATGCGGGGCGTCGGGAAAACGCTGAAAGACTTTTCGCTGCCCATATCGATGAGCTTCCGTCTGTTCGGCGCGCTGCTGAGCGGCCTGCTCGTGACGGAGCTGGTCTACTACTACTCGGGGCTCAGCTTTGTGCTGCCGGTCGTGGTGGCGGTGCTGTTCACCCTGCTGCACGCGCTCATTCAGACCTATGTGCTGACTATGCTCACCTCCCTGTTTTACGGCGAGGTGTCCGAGGTCCATACGCCCAAGCCCGGGAAAGCCAAACCGCAAACCGAGGCACAGCATTGAAGGAGAGAAAAACGATGAAAACGATGAGAGCTTGTACAAAATATCTGATTTTGATTTTGGCGCTGGCCACGCTGCTTATGGCGTTCACCTCCGTCGCCTGCGCCGCGGATGCGGGCGACGCGGCCGAAACGACGGCAGACGGCGGGCAGGCGGAAGCCTCCGATTCCTCCGGCATGAAGGCGCTCGCGGCGGGCCTCACGGTCGGACTGGCGGCGGCCGCCGGCGCAATCGGTATGGGCATCGCCATTGCCAAGTCGGTCGAGGGCATTTCCCGCCAGCCCGAAGCGGAGAGCAAAATCCGAACCTCGCTGATGCTCGGTCTGGTGTTCGTGGAAACCGCCATCATTTACGCGCTGATCATCGCCGTGCTGATCATATTCGTACTCTAAAGACAGGCATCGGTTTATACAACCGCTTACCGGCGGCGCTCGCCGCCCGACAAAGACGCGGGCTTTGCCCGCCGCGCTCCGCCTTCTTAAGAAGGCGGAGCGCGACTCCAAAGAAAGGACGGGTCATAGATATGGGGATCCCGCTCAATATCGACTGGCATCAAATTCTGCTGCATCTTTTTAATTTCATAATCCTTGTGGGCGGGCTGTACTTCCTGCTGTACAATCCGATTCGGAAGTTCATCGCCAAACGGGATGCGCACTACCGCAGTCTGAACGAGGAGGCCGACGCCAAGCTCGCGTCCGCGCGCAAGGCCGACGAGGACGCGCGGGCGCGCTTTGCGAACGCCGACGACGAAATCCGCAGACAGCGCGTCGAGGCGGAGGCCAAGCTGGACAATTATGTTTCCACGCGGTTGAAGGAAGCCGACGCAAAGGCCGAGAAAATCATCGCCGACGCGAGGAACGCCGCCGAAGCGCAGAAGCAGGAAATCTTAGACGGCGCCAAGAAGGACATTCTTCTGCTGACCAAGGAGGCGGCCGCCAAGTTCATCAGCTCGGACACGGACGAAGCGTACCGTCGGTTCCTCGATGCGGCGGAAAGGGACGGTCGCGATGACGAATAACGAAGAAACGCGCACGGCAAGGCTTTACAGCGCAAAGGCGCCCGAAAAGGCGGATTCCGACCGCTTTGTCGCCTTCCTGCGCCGCAAATACGGCGAGGGCGTCGAACTGGAATGGGTCGAGGACCGCACGATGCGGAACGGCTTCCGGCTGGAGGTGGGTACGCATGTCTACGACTGGAGCGAGAAGGGCCTGTTCAAGCAGTTCGACGCCTATCTCAACAAGCTCCGCCGGACCGAAACCGCCTCGCAGCCGGTCATCCCGCTGATTGCGGAGGCGCTGAAGGACTGGACGCCGGCCGCGCTGGCCGAGGAGACCGGCGAGGTGATTTCCGTCGCGGACGGGATCGCGATGGTGTCCGGGCTGGAGAACGCGGCTTACGGAGAAATCCTGCTCTTCGAGTCGGACATCCGCGGCATGGTGCTGGAGTTGGACCGCAGCCGGATCGGCTGCATCCTGTTCGGAGACGGCGACCTCGTCGTGCAGGGCAGCACCGTCCGGCGCACCGGCAAAACGGCTGGCATGCCGGTGGGCGAGAAATTCATCGGGCGCGTCATCGACGCGCTCGGAAACCCGCTGGACGGGAAGGGCGGGATTCCGCACGCGGAATACCGTCCGATCGAGTCCCCCGCGCCGAGCATCATCGACCGGCAGAGCGTCAACGAACCGCTGGAGACGGGCATTCTGACCATCGACTCGATGTTCCCCATCGGCAAGGGGCAGCGCGAGCTGATCATCGGCGACCGCCAGACCGGCAAAACGGCCATCGCGGTCGACGCCATCCTCAACCAGAAGGGCAAAAACGTCGTCTGCATCTACGTCGCCGTCGGCCAGAAGGTCAGTTCGGTCTTGCAGCTTGTGGACGACCTTGCCGCGCGGGGCGCGATGGAATACACCGTCGTCGTCAACTCGGGCGCGAGCGACTCTGCCGCGCTGCAATACATCGCGCCGTACGCCGGCTGCACGCTGGGCGAATATTTTATGAACAAGGGGCGGGACGTGCTCATCGTATACGACGACCTCTCCAAGCACGCCGTCGCCTACCGCACGCTCAGCCTGCTGCTGGAGCGCTCGCCGGGCCGCGAAGCCTATCCCGGCGACGTGTTTTATCTCCATTCGAGACTGCTGGAGCGGGCCGCCCATCTGTCCGATGCGCGCGGCGGCGGCAGTATGACCGCGCTTCCCATCGTGGAAACGCAGGCCGGCGACGTTTCGGCGTACATTCCCACCAACATCATTTCCATCACCGACGGGCAGATCTTCCTCGAGAACAGCCTTTTCTTCTCGGGGCAGCGGCCGGCCGTCAACGTGGGGCTTTCGGTGTCCCGCGTCGGCTCGGCGGCGCAAACCAAGGCGCTCAAGTCGGCCGTCGGAACGCTGCGGCTCGATTTGTCGCAGTACCGTGAGATGGAGGTCTTCACGCAGTTTTCCAACGACCTCGACGAAAGCACGCAGAAAAAGCTGACCTACGGCAAGGGGCTGATGTATCTGCTGCGCCAGCAGCGGAACGAGCCGCTGTCGCAGTTCGAGCAGACCGTGCTCCTGACCGCGGCGCTCGGCCGCGTGATGACCGACATCCCGTTCGACAAAATCGAAGCCTTCAAGAAGGGCTTCCTCGCGTACATCGAGGAGAAGAACCCCGAGCTGCACGATCTGGTCAAGGCGGACACGGCGCTGACGGCGGAACTGAAGGACAAGATTGTCGCGCTTGCGCAGAGCTGCAAGGCGTCCGCGGAACTGAGGTAAACGTATGGCGACCGCAAAAGAGATTCGGGACCATATCGTCAGCATCAAAAAAACGCATAAAATCACCAAAGCGATGTATCTGATCTCCTCGGCCAAAATGAGCCGCGCCAAGGCCGAACTGGACCAGACGCGCCCCTACTTCAGCGCGCTGCAGGCGGAGATCAAGCGCATTTTCCGCACGGTCGAGGACGCGGACAGCCCGTACATCTACCCGGACGTGCTGCCGACGCACCCCGACGGTGTCTTCGGCTGTCTCGTCATCACCGCGGACAAGGGGCTGGCGGGCAGCTACAACCTCAACGTCATCCGCGAGGCCGAAGCGCTGCTGGCCGAGCATCCGGCCACGCGTCTGTTCGTGGTCGGCGACTACGGCCGGCGCTATTTCACGCAGCACAGCATTCCCATCGAAAGCAGCTTTCAGTATTCGGCCAAAAACCCGACGATGCAGAAGGCGCGGGAGATCTGCAACCTGCTTTTATCCGAATTCAACGCCGGTGCGGTCTCCAAAATCATCGTCATTTACACCGACGTCAAGAACGGGCTGGAGATCGAGACCCGAAACGTGCGGCTGATCCCCTTCCACAAGGACTACTTCCGCACGCACGAAAACGAGCGGACGGTCACGGCGCCGTTCGAGTTCAGGCCCTCGGTATCCGAGGTGCTCGAAAGCATTATGAAAAGCTACATCTCGGGCTATATTTACAGCGCGCTCGTGGACAGCTTTTGCAGCGAGCAGCAAGCGCGCATGACGGCGATGGACGGCGCGAACCGAAACGCGGAAAAGCTGCTCGGCGAGCTGTCGGCGCAATACAACCGCGTCCGGCAGAGCGCGATCACGATGTCGATCACCGAGGTTTCGGCGGGCGCCAAGGCGCAGAAGCAAAATTCCGGCGGAAGGAAGGAAGAACAATGACCAAAGGTAAGGTTGCGGCGGTTCGGGGGCCGGTTATAGACGTCACGTTCGCGCACGGCACGCTGCCGAAAATCAACGACGCGCTGCTGCTGCAGACCGACGGCAAGGCGTATGTGATGGAGGTGCAGGCGCACGTCGGCGCCGACACCGTGCGCTGCATTATGATGGCCGGAAGCGAGGGCATCGCGCGCGGGATGGAGGTCACCGCCACGGGCGGCGGCATCCGCGTCCCTGTCGGCGAATGCACGCTGGGACGAATGTTCAACGCGCTCGGTGAGCCGATCGACGGCGAGGGCGCCCTGCCGGACGGCGTGGAAACGGCCTGCATCCACCGGAAGCCGCCCGCGTTCGAGGACCAGAAGGCCGACGTCGAAATCCTCGAAACGGGCATCAAGGTCATCGATTTGCTCGAGCCGTACGCCAAGGGCGGCAAAATCGGCCTGTTCGGCGGCGCGGGCGTCGGCAAAACGGTGCTGATTCAGGAATTGATCCACAACGTCGCCACCGAGCATGGCGGCTATTCGGTCTTTGCGGGCGTCGGCGAACGCAGCCGCGAGGGCAACGACCTGTATTACGAGATGCGCGAAAGCGGCGTGTCCCAAAAGACCGCGCTCGTGTTCGGCCAGATGAACGAGACGCCGGGCGTGCGTATGCGCGTCGCGCTATCGGGTCTGACGATGGCGGAATACTTCCGCGACAGGCAGAACAAGGACGTGTTGCTGTTCATCGACAACATTTTCCGCTTCGTGCAGGCGGGCAGCGAGGTCTCCACCCTGCTGGGCCGCATGCCCTCGGCGGTCGGCTACCAGCCCACGCTGGCCAACGAGATGGGCGCGCTTCAGGAGCGGATCACCTCCACGAAAAACGGCTCGGTCACCTCGGTGCAGGCAGTCTATGTGCCGGCCGACGACCTGACCGACCCCGCGCCCTCGACCACCTTCACGCATCTGGACGCGACGACGGTACTCAGCCGCAAGATTGCCGAGCAGGGCATTTATCCGGCCGTGGACCCGCTCGAATCCGGCTCCCGCATTCTGGAGGCCGCCATCGTCGGCGAGGAGCATTACCGCATCGCCCGCCGCGTGCAGGAAATATTGCAAAAGTACAACGAATTGCAGGACATCATCGCCATCCTCGGCATGGAGGAGCTGAGCGAGGAGGACCGGCTGACCGTGCTGCGCGCGCGCAAGCTGCAGCGCTTCTTCGCCCAGCCCTTCCACGTCGCCGAAAAATTCACCGGCGTCAAGGGCGTTTACGTCCCCATCGAGCAAACCGTCAAGAGCTTCGGCGCGATCATCGACGGCGAGATGGACGCCTACCCCGAAGAAGCCTTCTACAACGTGGGCACCATCGACGACGTCGTAAGAAAGGCAGGGAGCCTGTGAACCGCTTCACGCTTTCCGTATTGGCGGCCAATCACCCCCTCTACGTCGGCGAATGCCTCTCGCTCGTCGTACCCACCCCGCAGGGCCGCTACGGCATTCTGGCGCACCACAGCAATATGCTCGCCGCGGTCGTCCCCGGGCGGCTGGAGTTCACCCTGCCCGACGGCAGCAGGCGCACGGCGGTCGTTTCAAAGGGCATCATCAAAATCGAGAGCAACGAGGTCCTGCTGCTGGTCGACGCAGTCGAAGCATCGGAAACACAGGAGACGCTGCAATAAAAAAGAACGAAGCGCTGCGGCTGCGCATAAAATCGGATAACCGGCGAAAACGGAGAAAGCGCAAAAAGGCGGGTAAGAAGCAATTTGCTTCTTACCCGCCTTTTCTCGGTTTTATCACGCGGTCGACGCAATTTTGAGGGCGCGAAAAGCTGCGAGCGCGGCTCAAATTTCCAGCTTATCCATAATTCATAATCCATAATCCATACATCACCCGAAAGAACAGGGTGAGTTATAGGAGGTTGAATACAGGCATCTCCTTTCCCATTCTTACAGCAACGCTAAGTTTTTGCTATTGCAAAAAATACAGCGCCCGCTGCCGCCCTTCCGCTGACGGAAATCGCGACGGCAGCCAAACCGTTTTTGTCCTGCACGGTCGGTGCAAATACCCTGTCTGATGCAGCGCCATCCTTTAATGATCCGCGTTCGGTTTCTTTTTCTTCATTTTTCCTTTTATTTTCCCGTACAGCTTTTTCAGTACGGCGAGCGTTTTCTGATCATTGGGAAACAACAAGCGAAGCAAGCCCATAGCAAGCGCAACGGTAACGATTTTTTCCGGCGATATCGGCAGCCAAAGGAAAGCAAGATAGGCGCCTGCGACCGCCGTCATCCAACCGATTTCAAAACAGGTGCCGATTCCGAATAAAATATAGCACCAGCCATTTGTAATCAGCCAGGCGAGGCCGAAGCACAGCAAAAACCGAGGGTTTGCAAGAAACTGAAGGATTCTCCATATCGTAAGTTTGATTTTTTTCTTTTTTCGCCGATCTGCTTTCTTTTTATCTTCCTGCCCGTTTGGTATTTTATCCGGCTCACGTTTTTCCATAATCCAATTCCTCCTTCAAAAAGCCGATGTACTTATTCAATACGGCGCTGCAAATCCATCTTTCACGCATAGGGACTTTCTCGATGGCCCGCTGCTCTGCTTCGGCAATCGGTATGATGATTTGTTCGCCATAGCTTCGGCCCGCTTCTGTGACGCAGATGATTTTTCGATTCCGGGTGCCGGGGACAACCCTCAACTCGACATAGCCCTTTTTCACCATACCTGTGATGATCGTATTTACGGTTTGCTTTGACAGCGACCATTCATCGCAAAGATCCTGCTGCGAATATGCCTCCTCCATGATAAGCAGCGCATACCAAATCCAGAATTCATTTTCGGAAAGACCCAAACGGCTTAAAGCGCTGCGATACACGCCCGACAGCTCTTTGATTTGACGGTTCATCGCTTGAAGCTGTTCTTTTCTATTGTAATTCATAGTATGCCTCCCAAAGCATATGTGTCCGATTTCGGATACTTACATTTTAGTCCGAAATCGGATACTTGTCAAGGCGAATTGCAGCAATTTACAAATCATTCACCATATGCACAGCTTGGGGGCTTGGAAAGGCAGAAAAAACGGCGCAGCCGAAGCTGCGCCGTTTCCCCAAAAACAATCCGCTGTTTACTGTGTGCCGCCCTTTGCTTCTCTCTTTTGCCCGCGGCCTTACGCGCCCGAAAGCGCCGCATCGGGACGCCCGCAGCGCACAAGGCCGGAAACGTTGATGTTGCGCACATGCTCCAGCTTCTTCTTGTGGCGCATGGTGGGATAATAGGTGGAGCTGTTGATCTCGAACGCCACCGTACAGTTGGGATAAAAGCCCTCGAAGGACGCCGCATGATTCCAGTCCGCCAGCCAATGCTGCTCCAGCTCCCAACGGGCGACCGCTTCCGCCTGCTGTTCCGAGCGGTTGAGCCGGTGCTTCAAAATCGGCGCCAAATCCAGCCGTCCGACGACATGGTAATACACCGCGCCGTCCCGCACATAATAATCGTCAATCTGCGCGTAATACATTGTTTTATACCTCCCGTACCGTCACCCGAATGGCGCTGTAATCATACCCGATCGGCCGCAGAATCCGATTCATCAGGATGTTGAGCAGCGTTTCGGTATCGTAATGCGTTTCCAAAAACAGCCCCCCGCCGATGGGCAGCGGGCTTCGCATCCCCTCGTCGGAGGACGCCAGCAGCGCGCGTTTCTTGCCCGACACCCGGCCGGCCTGCGCTTGGAGCGCCTGCTCGTAACGCGCGTCGGCCATACAGCGCGCCATAATTTCCGCGACGAGCTGCTTCCATGTGCGCAGGGGCACATATTCGCCCCCGATGACCACGCCCGTCGGCTTCTTCCCCTTGAAAATGCCCGCGCCCGCCGTCAGCGGGTAGGTCGCATCATTGACAGGCAGGCTCGCGCAGAGATTCCCCTGCCCCGTTTCCTCCGCGATACGCGAAAGCAAAACGTCGAACTCCGTGTTGATCTCCTGAAGCATCCGCTTCCGCATCGCTTCCAATTCCCGAACGATGTCCATACAATTAACCGCCCTGTCCTTCGCATACATTAGAACGTGCTTTACTGTAAATAGTATACACGACTTTTCGCCGTTTGTCAAGAGGAAAAGCGAAAATCGCAGGACAGGCGCAAAAAAAAGAGCAAAACGCAGAAATCCTGCGTTTTGCTCTCGGGCGCATTGTCAAACGTCCGCGCGCGTCCGACGCCAGGCGTCGGCGAAGGCGTCTACGCTCGGATAGCGTTCGTCCCGCGCCGGACGGATGGCGCGCGCCGCCACGGCGTAAAGCGCGGGCGAAACGTTCCAGCTTTCGGCGCATTTGTTCCGATCGTCGCCGAAAAAGAAGAACGCCAGCGCGCCGAGCGTGAACACGTTGGTCACGCCGTCCACCGTCGCGCCGAACGCGTATTCCTCGGGCGACTGGAAGCGCGAGCTGCCCCACAGTCTGCCCATGCGGTTGACGTAGGGCATCCGAACGGCCAGGTCGATGTCACAGACGGTCATTTTGCGGCGCGCAAAATCGTACAGCAGGCTGCCGTCGTAGAGATCCATCGCGAAATAGCCGCGCGCGGACATCGTCTGCACCACCGCCAGCAGCGCGTCATAGGCGTCGAGCCGTTCCTCCGGCGGCAGGGCGCGGAAGCGCTCGCGCGGCGGCACCAGAGTCGGGTCGGCGGCGTAACGGTCGAAATTCCAATGATCGCACAAGCATTCGCCGTCTGCCCAGTCGAACGCGGCGACATAGAGCGGCCCAAACGCGTAATGCTCGCGCAGGCGGATCAGGTTCGGATGGCGGACGTCCGCGTAGACCTGCGCGGCGCGGCGCAGGTTCTCCACCGCCGTCTGCGGTTCGGTGGAAGCATTGCAGGTCGGCAGGCCGGCGAGCTTGACAAACGTTCGGACGCCGTCCTGCTCCAGCCCGAAGGACAGGTTGCCCGAGTCGTTTCGGTCAAACACGCAGAACGCGCGGCCGTAGCGGGACAAAAATCGCAGGTCGCAGGGCGTCCGCAGGCAGAAGCGCACGCCGTCAAGGGTCTGTTCCATTTTTCCTCCTCCAAAAATGCTTTGCCCGCAGAGCGCTTCGCCTGCGGGCATTTTTCTGCGCCAAAAGCGGCCGGCGACGTTTCCGTCCGCCGGCCGCACAGGCGTTTTATTTGATTTTCGGCAGCGACGCCGCAGCGACCGACTGGCCCACGCGGCGGCTGGACTCGTCCGGGATGTGCAGCTCGAGCGTCTTGGCAAGCTCGGGGAATTCGGTGTCGAGCACCTCCTGCGCCTTCTGCAGCAGGATCACGCCGCCCTCGCCGCTGGTGACGCGGCCCATAATGAGGACATGCTTGATCTTATAGAACTCGGCGTAGAACGCAATCGCGTAGCCGAAGTACACGCCGATGGTGTCATAAATCTTCGCGGCGCGCTCGTCGCCCTCGGCCATCAGCTTTTGCACGACCTTCAGCTTCTCCGCCGGAGAAAGCGACGCGTCCAGCTCGATGCCCGCAGCGGGCGCGAGCTTGATGACCGCGTCCTGCGAGAAGTATTTCACGCCGCAGCCGTAGTCGCCCGACCACTCGTCGACCATCGCGTTCTTGCAGAAGTCGACCGGCACGAAAGCGAGCTCGTTGAGCCAGCCGGTGATGTTGCCCTGCTCGTCCACATAGCCGCCGGCCTCGCTCGTGCCCATCGCCACGCCGAGCACCGAATCGTCCTCGAGATCCATCGCGCCGGCCAGCGCGGTGACGTCGCCGTCGTTGGCGACCTCGACAGGGATGTTTTCGCCGATTTCCTTCGCGACGTCAAGGTACATATTCTTCACATGCTTGTCGAAGTCCTCGTCCGAAACCTTCAGGAACAAGCTGGCGATCATAATGCGGTTATCCACATACACGCCGGCGGACGAAACGCCGATGCCGTCCACGCGCGGCATATGCGAGGCGGCGGTTTTCATCGCCTGCAGGATGCCGTCGTAATGGTACTTGGGGTCGGCGTTGGTCTTGGGGAACCAGACGACCTCCTCGGAGAACACGGCCTCGCCGTCGATGACCGCGCTGACCTTGCGGTCGCTGCCGCCCGCGTCGAAGCCGATGCGGCAGCCGTCGAGATGGCGGCCGACGGGGCTGGCGCTTTCGCTGGTGACGGGCGCCTTGTCCAGCGTGGTGACGACGACCTCAAAGGGACGCTCGTAGACTCTGGACATAAAGCCGTTGTCAAAGTCGCGCAGGCCGCCCTTGGCGTAAGCGTCCTTGATCTTGTTGCCGATCAGCTCGCTGCCGGCGATGATGATCTTATAGCCGCCGCGCACCCAGAGCAGCGCCTTGACCATACGCTCGATAAATTCAAAGTTCAGCTCGTCCTTGCCGACGCCGTCGGGATACACCCGCGTGCGATACGCGGAAATATAGCCTTTATTGCGCTCGATGCCGATGACGATGTCCTGCCCGTCCTTCTCCGTCGCCTCGCGCATTTCCCTGCAAAGCAGAGCCATCGGGATGAACTGCGGGTCTAAAATGGCCTTAACCTTCATATCTTACGGTACCTCCGATGATTGTTTTCAGCACGTTGAAGCTGTCGTCCGCGAGGATGATGTCCGCGTCCTTGCCGATGTCCAGCGAGCCCTTCGTGCGGCCGAGGCCGATGAGGGTGGCCGGATGCAGCGAAGCGCAGTTGACCGCCTCGTACAGCGGCATATCCGAGTTGGTGTACACGTTCCAGACGCCCTTGTTCAGCTTGAGCACGCTGCCGGCGATGGTTCCGTCCGGCAGGCGGCACTCGATGCCCTTGGCGATAAATCGCTGGCCGCCGAGCGTGTATTCGCCCTCCGGCAGACCGCCGGCGGGCAAGCAGTCGGTGATAAAGACGAGCTTTTCGCCCTTCTGCTTTCCGATGATGGAATACAGGCTCTTATCCACATGGAACGTATCCACGATCAGCTCGGTGTACACGTCGTATTTGAGCGCCGCGCCGACCACGCCGGGATTGCGGTGTCCGAGCGCGGACATCGCGTTGAACAGATGCGTCGTGCTGCGCACGCCGTTGACGATGCCGGCGGCGGCGACGTCATAGGTCGCGTCGGTATGTCCCATCGAGACGACGACGTCGGTATCCGAAACGATTTCACGGATGGCGGCGAAATCCTCGTCCATCTCCGGCGCCATCGTAATAATCTTGATCATATCGGCGTTCTTCTTGACAAACGCCGCATCGGGCTTGAGAATGTACTTTTCGTCCTGCGCGCCCTTCTTCTTCGGGTTGATGAACGGCCCCTCGGCGTGCACGCCGAGGATGGCGGTGCCCTTCCACGTCTTGGACTCTTCCTTCAGGCTGCGGCAGACGTCGATGGCCTTTTCGATCGTGTCCATCGACACGGTCATCGTCGTCGGGAGGAAGCCGGTGACGCCGTTCTGCACGATGCCGGCCGCAATCTTGCGGATGCCGTCCGGGTTGCAGTCGCAGACGTCCTGTCCGAGATAGCCGTGAATGTGGACGTCGATCAGTCCGGGCGCGACGTACGCCCCGGCGGCGTCGATAACCTCCGCGCCCGCAGGCACGGCGTCGTTGTCCACAAAGCCGATGATGCGGTCGTCATACGCGATCGCCTTGCCGGTGAGAATCCTGTCCTTGAGGATCAGCCGGCCGTTTTTGATGAATTTCATACCTTTTCCCTGCCTTTATGTTTTACGGATGTCAATATTTTTTGTTTGAAAGGAAAGCCCCGTACCCGCGCCGGACGCAAAACGCCAAGCCGCGAAACGCCTCTGCCAAACGCATGCAAACTCTGCCGGTACCGCTGCGCAGAGCCGAACCGCTCCCGCACAGGTCGAGCGCGCTTTGCATCCGGCAAAACCTCGCAAAGCCTGAACTGTGAAGCAGCATTCAGGCGAGTTTTGCCTTCGGCAAAATCTTAAAGTTTGAACCGCTTCGCGGTTCAAACTTTATTATACCAGAATTTGCACAAATTGCAAGATTTATTTTTACTTTCCGGTAATTTTTTCGATCTCCTCGTTGCCGCCGATGATGACCAGCGTCTCCTCCGGCGCGAGAACACGGTCGGGGTCGGTGAAGATTTCAAAGTCGTCGCTGCTGCCCGCCTTGCTGATGGCGATGATATTTACGCCGTACCTCTTGCGCACGTCCAAGTCCTTAATCGCCTTGCCCGCCCAGCGGCGCGGGGTTTTCAGCTCGACAATCGAGTGATCCTTGGAAAAGTTGATAAACTCGAACACGTCGGTCTTGGCCAGCGTATACGCCAGCTTTCTGCCCATATCCTTCTCGGGGAACACGACCATATCCGCGCCGACCTTGGTCAGCACCTTGCGGTGCTGCTCGCTGGAGGCGCGCGCCACGATTTTCGGAATCCCCAGCTCCTTGAGCGTGAGCGTGACCAGAATGCTTTCCTGCATATTGTCGCTCCCCAGGCAGACGACGCAGCAGCCGTAGCTGGCCACGCCCGCCGCGCGCAGGACCATTTCATTGGTCGGGTCGCCGCAGACGGCGTTGGTCACATGATCGGCGATGGCGTCGATATCCGACTCCACATTGTCGATGACCAGCACCTGATTGCCGTTCTGCGCCAGCGTCAGCGCCAGATTCTTGCCGAAGTTGCCCAAACCGATGATACAAAAAGATTTCATTTGCGTCCTATCCGTTCCTTTCCGCCGTTTTCTCAGCCGATGAGAAGCTCGGCCTTCGGCCGCCGCAGCGGGTCCTTTTCGCCGTGCAGGCCGACCATGATTTCATAGGTGATGGTCAGGATGCCCACCCGACCGAAAAACATCATCGCCATCAAAAGCAGCTTCCCGAAATAGGAAAACTGCGTCGTGATCCCCGTCGTCACGCCCACCGTGCCGAACGCCGAGAAGGTCTCAAACAGCACGTCTTCAAACGTCAGCCCGTCCACGAGCGCAATCAGGAACGCGCCGAGGCAAATGACCATCAAGCTGATGACGGTGATGGACAGCGCCCGCAGAATCATCCCCGTATCGACCCGGCGCTTCATAACGACAACGTCCTTGCTGCCGCGCGCGACGCGGAAGGCGGCGATGACCAGCAGCCCGAAGGTGACGGTCTTGATACCGCCCGCCGTCGAACCGGAGGAGCCGCCGATGAACATCAAAAGCATCGAAGCCGCCTTGCTCATCCCCGTCATCGCGCCCAAATCGATGGTATTGAAGCCCGCCGTGCGGAAGGTGACCGACTGGAAAAAGCTGCACAGCAGCTTATCCGGCACGGACATCGGGCCGAGCGTTTGCGGGTTGTTCCATTCCGCCGCGGCGATTACGACCGTGCCCAGCACCAGCAGCAGGCCCGAAATCAGCAGCACAAGCCGGGAATACACGTTCAACCGCTGCCCCTCGCGGATGCGCCGGCCGATGTTCTGCCAGACGACAAAGCCGAGGCCGCCGCAGATGATCAGCAGCGCAATGATGATGCTGACATACGCGTCGCCGGAAAAGGCCGTCAGCGAGCTGTAAGGGCCGCTGAAAAAGCCCATCGTATCAAAGCCCGCGTTGCAGAAGGCGCTGACCGAATGGAAAACGCTTTTCGTCAGCCCTTCCCAAAAGCCGAACATCGGGATGAAGCGGAACGAAAGCAGCAGCGCGCCTGCGAACTCAAACGCGAAGGTAAAAGCGACCATATTATGTAAGAAACGGAACAGGCGGTCGTATGCGCTCAGATTCATCGACTGAGCGAAGATCACCCGCTCGCGCGGGGTGACGGTCCGCTTAATCAGCGCCGAAACGAGCATAGCAACCGACATAAAGCCAAGCCCGCCGATCTGGATGAGCGCCAGAATCACGCCCTTGCCGAACATGCTCCATTCCGTCGCAGTGTCGCGCACGATCAGCCCGGTCACGCAGGTGGCGCTGGTGGCCGTAAAGAGCGCGTCGATCGGATCGGCAAACGCGCCGTCCGCCGACGAAATCGGCAGCATCAGCAGCAGTCCGCCGATGAGGATAACGACCAGAAAGCCGAGTATGATCGTCTTGGTTGGGGACATAGCGGTCTTAAACAGCCTTTTGCCGAACCGCTTCATTTTGCCCGCTCGGGGTGCGGATGTGCGTGTGTGTTGATTGATGTCGTTCATAGCCGTCTCCGGCTCCTCACTTTCCAAAAAGTGCCCATTTTTTCCATTCGTTCCGATGCGGGAGAAAACCGCAGACGCATCGTTTGCAAAGCATAAACCGCAAAGCCGGCATCCGATTCACGGCCGTACCTTCCGCATCATCCCGATTTGCTCAATACAGGACGCAGGAATGCCTGTCTCAGGCGGCAGCGCAGGTCGCCAAACCGCTTCTCCGGCCCGCTTCGCACGAGCTGCTGCTTGAACAGACGGCGATAGGCGTTCCGCCTGCGCGGCAAAGCGCCGGCAGACGAAAAAGGCAAGCGGGCGGAGCAGCGCTCCGACAATACGCCCAAAGACGACGCAAACGGTCATGCCAATCAAAAACGCCGCCGACAGCACGCCGGCAAGCCGCGTGAACGTCCGAGGGGGCTATTCTCTTTCAGCGAAAAGCGCCGTCAACCGCTCGTAGAGTTCTTCGGCGGTTTCGCAGACGTCGGCGGCGCCGCTTTCCCGCAGGAACGCGGCCGTCCGATAGCCCCAGCCGACCGCGCAGCAGGGAACGCCGGCCGCGCGGGCGGTTTGCAGGTCCACGTCCGAGTCGCCGACGTATACGGTGTGCGCCGCGTCGGCGTCCAGCAATTCCATCGCGCGCAGCAGCATCGCCGGACTGGGCTTGCGCTCGCCGTCGTTCCGCGCGCCGAGGGCGCAGCCGAGCAGGCCGCCGAAAAACCGCCGGCAGAGCGGCTGCGTGGCGTCGTGCTTCTTATTGGAGACGACGCCCAGACGGACGCCGTCCCGCGCAAGGCGCTCCAAAAGCCACGGGATGCCCGGGTAGGGCGCCGTGGTGTCGGTCATATGCAGGCCGTAATACTCGGAAAAGTACACCATAGCCTGCCGGTGCAGCGCGCCGTCCGCCTCTGCGGGCAGGCTGCGGCGCAGCAGCGTCGGCACGCCGTTGCCGATGAACGCGCGCACCTCCTCCCGCGTGCGCGGCGGGCAGGACAGCCTTTCCAGTGCGGAATTGACCGCGGCAGTCAGGTCTCCGAGCGTGTCGAGCAGCGTGCCGTCGAGGTCGAAAACCGCCGCAAACGCCGCCATTTACGCGTTGGCCTCGATGTAGTCGGCCACGTCGCGGACGGTCTTGAGCCGGACGGCGTCGTCGTCGGAAATGATGACGCCGAGGTCGTCCTCGATCGCCATAAGCATCTCGACCACGTCGAGCGAGTCGGCGCCGAGGTCCTCAATTATGTTCGAATCATCCGCAATGGTATCTATGTCGATCCTGAGCTGCTTGGCGAGCAGCTCCTTGATTTTCTCCAGCATAATTTTTATCTGCCTTTCTGCAAATGTATTTGTGTACCCATATAATAATGCATTTTATCGCCCAATACAAGTACTTTGGGAAAAATTTTCGTTTTTTTCATAAAAACGCGCGGCGCTTTCTTGACTACGAATTCAGAGTGTGCTACAATAAGGTGTTTCATTATATCTAAATTATGGTTTTGCGGAAAGAGGACGGGTATGGTCATTCTCGGCATCGATCCGGGCATCGCCACCGTCGGCTTCGGCGTGATTGCGGCGGCCAACGGGCGATTCGGCGCAATCGAATACGGCGCGATCATCACGAAGCCGCATCAGCTTCTCGAAACGCGGCTGTGTGAAATCCACGACGCCGTGACCGAGCTCATCCGGCGCCACAAGCCCGACTGCATGGCGATCGAGGAACTGTTCTTCAACGTCAACGTCAAAACGGCCGTGGATGTCTGCCACGGGCGCGGGGTGATTCTGCTGGCGGCCGCCAAGCAGGGGCTGGACATCTACGAATACACGCCCCTGCAGATCAAGCAGTCGGTCGTCGGCTACGGGCGGGCCGAGAAGCAGCAGGTGATGTATATGACGCGGCTGCTGCTGGGGCTGGACGAGGTCCCGAAGCCCGACGACACGGCCGACGCGCTCGCCTGCGCCATCTGCCACGCCAACCATAAAATGCACAATTACGGACGGTAAGCCGTTCCGCAGGGAAGGATGCTTCCGCCGCGCGGAAGCAGTGGACATAAAAATGTACGATTATTTCAAAGGAAACCTCGCGTTCCTCCGCACCGACGCCGCCGTCGTCGAGTGCGGGGGCGTGGGCTACAGGCTGGCCGTCAGCGCCTCGACGCACGCGAAGCTCTCCCCGCTGCTGGGGCGGGAGGCGACGCTGTTCGCATATCTGGCGGTGCGGGAGGACGCGATGGAGCTGTACGGCTTTTCCGACGAGACCGAGCGGGCGCTGTTCATCCATTTGCTGTCGGTATCGGGCGTCGGCCCGAAGGCGGCCCTCTCGGTGCTGTCCACCCTGCCGGCGGACAGGCTGGCTGTCTGCGTTGCCGCGGGCGACGCGAAAGCCATCGCGTCGGCGCCCGGCGTGGGGCTGAAAACGGCGCAGAAGATCATCCTCGAGCTAAAGGACAAGCTGGCCAAGGAATTCGCGTCCGGCGAGCCGCTGCCCGACGGCGTTCCGTCCGACGGCGCGGACGACGCCTCCGACGCGGTCAACGCGCTGGTCGTGCTGGGCTACTCGCGCGCGCAGGCGCTCGGCGCGCTCAAGGGGCTGGACCCGGCGCTGTCGCTGGAAATCCGCATCCGCGAGGCGCTGAAAAAGCTGTATTGACGCGAAGCGTTTGATTCATTTGTTTACTGTCGGATATATTTTACCTATGGATAGAAGGAGGTGCGGGCGATGCCGATCAACGCAGCCCACGGAAATTTCCGCGAGCCGGCAAGCGACGACTGGGATATCGAAAGCCGGCTGACCGGCCCGGAATACGGACCGGCGGACGGCGAGAACGAGTTTTCGCTGCGGCCGCGCAATTTCGACGAATACGTCGGGCAGGACGCGGTCAAGGAAAACCTTTCGGTGTTCATTGCCGCGGCCCGCGAGCGGGGCGACTGCCTCGACCATGTGCTGCTGCACGGCCCGCCGGGGCTGGGCAAGACGACGCTGTCCTGCATCATCGCGTCGGAACTGGGCGTGAACCTGAAAATCACCTCCGGCCCGGCCATCGAGAAAGCCGGCGATCTGGCCGCGCTGCTGACCACGCTCAACCGCAACGACGTGCTGTTCATCGACGAAATCCACCGCCTGCCCCGCGCGGTCGAGGAGGTCCTGTATCCGGCGATGGAGGACTTCGCGCTCGACCTGATGATGGGCAAGGGGCCGTCGGCGCGCTCGATCCGCATCCCGCTGCAGCCCTTCACGCTCATCGGCGCGACGACGCGGTCGGGACAGCTTTCCTCCCCGCTGCGCGACCGGTTCGGAATGCTGTTCCGGCTGGAGCTGTACACGCCGGAGGAGTTGGCCGTCATCGTGACCAACTCGGCCGGACGGCTGGCCACCCCCATCACCCCCGACGGCGCGGCAGAAATCGCGCGCCGCTCGCGCGGGACGCCGCGCATCGCCAACCGCTTCCTCCGCCGCGTGCGCGACTTCGCGCAGGTGATGGGCGACGGCACGGTGGACGGCCCCATCGCGCGCAAGGCGCTGACCGCACTCAACGTGGACGCGCTGGGGCTGGACGCGACCGACCGCCGCATGCTGACGACGATCGCCAAGAGCTTTTCGGGCGGCCCCGTCGGGCTGGAGACGCTCGCCGCCGTCATCGGCGAGGAATCGGTCACGCTGGAGGACGTGTACGAGCCCTACCTCCTGCAACTCGGCTTCCTCAACCGCACGCCGCGCGGCCGCTGCATCACGCCCGCCGCCTACGCGCACATCGGCCTGCGGCCGCCGCGCGAAAACGACGGCGACGGACAGCAAAGTCTGGAACTGTAAAAACGGAACGCAGCCTGCGCGCGGCGGGCGTTCGCCCTCCCATATGGCGCAGGGCGGCGTAGCGGCTCCCGCGCCGGCGAAGACTGCGGCGGGCCGTCCTTCCGGCCATGCCGCGCGGCGCCCGTCTCCCCATTCCACGAGAAAGGACGCTTTCGCTTCGGGGAAAGCGACGAAGAGATAAAAAATGTTTGTATCCGACCAATGGAGCGATTATCAGCTTTTGGACGCCGAGGGCGGCGAACGGCTGGAGCGGTGGGGCGATTATGTACTCATCCGCCCCGACCCGCAGGTCATCTGGCAGAGCGAGCGCGTCAACCCGCTGTGGAAAAAGGCGCATGGCATATACCGGCGCTCGTCCTCGGGCGGCGGCGCGTGGGTGCGGAAGGAAATGCCCGAGGAATGGCGCATCACCTACCGCGACCTGACCTTCCTCATATCGCCGATGGGCTTCAAGCACACCGGCATCTTTCCCGAACAGGCCGCCAACTGGGACTACGTCACAGATTTGATCCGAAGCGCCGGACGGGAGATTCGGCTGCTGAACCTGTTCGCCTACACCGGCGGCGCGACGGTCGCGGCGGCCAAGGCGGGCGCGTTCGTCTGCCATGTCGACGCGTCGAAGGGGATGGTCGCCCGGGCGCGGCAGAACGCGGCGCTGTCCGGCGTCGCGCCCGACCGCATCCGCTACATCGTGGACGACTGCTTCAAGTTCGTCGCGCGCGAGCTGCGGCGCGGCAGCCGGTACGACGCGGTCATCCTCGACCCGCCGTCCTACGGGCGCGGGCCGAACGGCGAAAAGTGGCTCATCGGCGAGAATCTGGACGGGCTGGTGCGGCTGATCACGCAGGTTTTGTCGGACGAGCCGCTGTTCGTTATCCTGAACTCCTACACGACGGGGCTGTCGCCGTCCACCTGCGGGTTTATTCTGGACAACAACCTCACGCGACGCTTCGGCGGCCGAACCGAAAGCGGCGAGCTGGGGCTGCGGCTGGCGGAAAACGGCTTCTGCCTGCCCTGCGGCGCAGCGAGTCGTTGGGAGAGAGTTTGAAGCGTGTAACGCTTCAAACTCTGCAAGTTTCGCCTGCGGCGAAACTTGCCCGACTGAGGTGCGTCGACGGGAAAGAGTTTGAAACGCGGGGC